>ODAJ012187168.1_pt1 | contig 68592 bp, 60 predicted proteins | sample 1539241 | NCBI WGS metagenome assembly ODAJ01 (sample SAMN02144231, study PRJEB22623) | gut metagenome | biome: sheep rumen | host: Ovis aries | place: New Zealand | reverse complement strand
CCCCGCCATAGAAGAAGTGGGACCTATAGGGCTCGAACCTATGACCCTCTGCTTGTAAGGCAGATGCTCTCCCAGCTGAGCTAAGATCCCACGTCATCAACGAATAACATTTTATAACAAAATGGGCTGTCTGTCAATGCGATTTTAATAAATTTATTATTTCCCAACCATCTTTTGGGCAGACAAGACTGCTGCCAGATGAAGGAGGGCTGCGTCAGCCAGGGCGTCCTCATCTACCTGAAATTCAGGGTGGTGGTTGGGATAGCAGGGGGTCCCTGGTCTGCCACATCCGACAAAGGCAAAAACCCCGGGTTTTAGAGTCTGGTACCAGGAGAAATCCTCTCCCAGCATCAAGGGTGCCACATGGCCCAGTTTGTCCTGGCCCAGAAGCAAGCCCGCTTCCTCACAGATCCGTCTGGCCATGGGCCCGTCATTGACCACCGGCGGATGACATCCCTGTTCATATTCGATTTCTACCCGGCCTCCGTGGATATCTGCCGCTGCCCCGGCCCGCAGGCGGATAGCCTGCTGCAGGTGGCCGGCCGTCTCCTCCTTGTAAGACCGACAGGTTCCTTCCACTACAGCCAGATCTGATATGACATTATACTGGCTGCCTGAATGGAGGGAGCCCACAGTGACCACAGCTCCTTCCACAGGATCAATCTCCCGGGAAATGATGGTCTGCAGGCTCATGACAAAGTCTGCCGCCATCACTGTGGCATCCCTGCAAAGGTGGGGCTTGGCCGCATGGCCTCCTGTCCCGGCAAATCTTATGGTAAAGCGGTCGGTCTGGGCCATCCTTGGCCCTTCCTCCACAGAAATCAGACCGCTTTGAATATCTGAAAATACATGTAGACCGAAAATCTCATCTACATCCTCCACCACACCCTGCTTTATAATGTGGGCTGCCCCCTGGGCATTCTCCTCGGAGGGCTGGAAGATCAGCTTGACCCGGACCCTCAACTGGTCTTCCAGTTCTTTTAAAACTGCCGCTGCGGTGAGTAGTCCTGTAATATGGCCATCATGGCCGCAGGCATGCATAACCCCTTCATTGAGAGAGCAATAGGGCAGGCCGGTCTCCTCTTTTACGGGAAGACCATCCATATCCGCCCTAAGACCGATGGTATAGGGTCTTCCGGCCCTGGATCCGGTCTGCTTCCAGCCGGCTCCCGGACCGATATATGCCACAAGGCCTGTAGGATCCAGCCTCTGAGAGGCCACTCCCATGGCGGCCAACTCTCCCTCGATCCTGTCCCTTGTCTTATATTCTTTCATGGAGAGCTCCGGCATCCTGTGAAATGCCTCAAAAAGCTCCCTGGTCCAGTCTTTTTTCCGGGCCACCCGGTCCCGGAACAGTCTTTCAAGTTCCATGTATGTCACACTCCCGCACCCTTAAATCCTCCGTTCTACTGCTGGATCATCCTGATAATTGTGATAATTACAAAGGCCAGCAGGATTACCGGGAAAAGGGCTCTTGCCAGCATGAAGAAGAGAATCATCACGCCGATACCGATGGTCCAGCCCAGAACCTGTCTTCCCAGTCTTTTCAGCTTGCCGGAAGTGCTGTTATCTACAGGCTGGTTATTTGGTCTTCCGCCAAACTGATAGCTGTAAAACCTGCCATTGCCGAAGGAATTACCCCCCTCCCTGTAATAGCCGCCGCTGCTTCCCTGGCCTGAGCCGGTTTCTGTGAAGCCGCTCTCCGGATCATTTTCATCATTGACTGTAAATTCCGCGTTGCTGTCGCTTTCATAATCATAGCGTCCGCCGCGGAGGGCCCGCCGCTCCTCCATCTCATCGATGCCCCTGGCATCGATAATGGAATGGGCGATCAGTCTGGGACTTCCCAGCTCTTGTATGATCTCCTGGTCTGTTTTTCCCAGACCCTCCTGCTCTGAAAAATAATCCCTGTAATATATAAAGGATTCCTGGAGCTCACTGTCTGTGACCTCCCCTTGCAGGCATTCTGTCAATTGATCTAAAAATTCCTGTTTCGTCATAGATATCCTTTCTTATCGCTTTCTTTTATGTAAACTATTCTCTCTCACCTGGCCGCTTTCCAGCCAGGTCCGGCTTCCTGTCAGTATTTTAACCTGAAATATAATACTCTGAAATCATCCTGGCCGGACAAAGAGAAATTCAAGGTCCTGGCCCCACTGTATCTCATGATAAACTGGAGACTCTCTTCATTATACCTGTCTTTGTCATAGTCCTTCACCAGATACTGGAGTTCCTTCGGACTACCGGTCCTTTCCAGCTCGTCTTCACAGGCACTACGGAACTCCTTATAGGTCTCGCAGTACTTTCCAGTCTGGCGGAAATAATTATATTTTGTACCGTCAGCGGTCAGATACCATTCATCATCCCAGGAATGGGACCTGTCGATGGATGTCTCTTCCACATTAAAATAAGTGTAAAGCACCCGGCCCTCCACATCCGGTGATGGATCGTCCCAGGTCACATCAGTATGATACCAGGAGTCGTCCAGCTTCACCAGATTCCAGGCATGGTTCTCCCCGCCGGCGGTCCCTGTAATAATCTTACAGTCGATCCCGGACAAGTCACAAAGCAGCTTCATGGCCTCCGCGTAGCCATTACAGACACTGCTTCCTCTCACGAGGGCCCCGTAGCTGGTAAAGGCATCTCCATCCGCAGACCTGTCATCATCGGGATAGCCGTAGGCGATGTGGGAAACCAGGTAATCATGAATCCATTTTTCCTTCTCGTAGTCAGTCTCCCCCTCCATCTTTTTGAGGATCTTTTTGCATTTTTGCGCGGTAGCGGCTGCCTTTTCCCTGTCCTGGGGGATATCCAGACCCTTGAGCAGCTTTTGTTCAATATAATAATTGTCACTGACCCGGCAGGACAGGGTCACCCTGGAACTGTTTAAAAACTTAAAGCCGGTGATCTGGAACTGGTCTACTGTGCCGTAGAAGCCTTCAATATAAACATTCAGATCCTTGATGTCATCCTCCTCCAGCTGGCTGGTGGAAAAGACAATCTCTGTCTTACCGGAGGCCAGACCCTCCTGGACATAATCGATAAGCTCTTCCTTGTCATTGATCTCCTTTTCCTCTGCCAGGACATCAAAGCCATCTATGGAGGAACCATCTTCCTCCAGGCCAGACAGGTTTATACCCAGACCCTCCTCAAGTCTTCCTTCTATCTCCCTGACCGCGGAGCAGCCACTAAGGGCCCCAAGGGCCAGAAAAAGCATAAGCCAAAAACCATATCTCTTAAATATCTTCTTTCCCATCTTTCATCTCGTCTAAGTCATTCATCGATAAACTGTCCTGCCTTAATTCCATCACAGGACATACTGCACTGCCTTTATCCCTCTACAGGACATGCTTTCCTTTTTTTATTTCATCATGGGACATACTGTCCTGCCTTTATTCCATCACAGGACATGCTATTCTGCCATTATTTCATCACAGGACATACTATCCAGTCTTTATTCCGCCACAGAATATTCTTTTATAATTAAATCCCTTTCAGTGGAAATCCTAACATATATATTTGTCTATTATTTTAACATGAAGAAGCTTGTCAGGCAACTTGGCCTCTTCCGCTTACATTTTCATAAAATAGCAGGCCAGCAGGCCAATAAGCAGCAGGTGAGCAGGGTAAAAGCAATAGAAACCCCATTTACCGGCAGTGGAAGACCTGCCTTTTTTGCCGTTATAGAAAATGATGACCAGAACGGCCAGAAAGGAGAAAACCTCAAACAGACTTCCCTTGGCCAGATAACCGGCAAATCCTGTCCTGGGTATCATCCAGGAGGCCTGGCCCAGGGTCAGGACCAGGGCTGTGGCTGCTGTTTCAAGCCAGCCTGCTCCAAGGGGTCTGACCAGGTAGGCGGCCATAATGGCCAGGACCCCGTAATAGCTGTAGTCTGTCTTCAGGACCCAGGCGGCCCATCCGCCGGCGGTCCCCACCAGGGCGATGACCAGAAGGGAGGAGGGTCTGAACAGAAGCTTTATCCATTCTCTCCTGTGACCTCTTCCATAATCCCGTCCGCCAGCCAGAAAAGTGTCCATAAGCCATATGGCCATAAAGCCTATGGTCTGGGTAAAAAATACATTCTGGCTGTCGAACTCCAGAAAGAAAGGAGGTTTGGACAGAAGGGTCATATTGATGCTGATATCAAAAGGAATCTCAGATATCAGGGAAAACAGGGCCAGCCTGCCCAGGTATTTTCTTCGGTCCCTGGTGTAGTAGAAGCCATCCACCATCATAAATATATAAAGAGGAAAGGCCAACCGGCCCAGCCTCCTCATAACATTGTAAAGACCTGGAAGCCACTGGACCTGGGGAAACAGGCGGAACATAAATACCTGGTAGATTAGACCGTAGGCTACATGATCCAACAGCATAGTGATTGAAGCGATCCATTTCAAGGCCCGCCGGTCTATTATTTTCAAGGAAGCCATCCTGGCCTTACCATCTCCCATGAGTATCCTCTTTTCCCAGATTCCTGCCACAGTAATTCTTTTCCCAAATCATCTATTTTCAGGAATTCCTTTTGCTGCATTTTTTCTTACAGGCAAACCTTATCATATTTTCAAAGGCAAGTCTATGGCACAGCTCTTATGAATTAAAAAAACCGGAGACTCACTCTGTGAATCTCCGGCTGGATATTTGATTTGTCATAGACATTTCATAAGATAGTATAAAGTATTTATCGCCTCGTAAGTCCGGACCGGCCTCAGCCGGCTGCCTTCTTCAAGTCAGCTGACTACATCATGCCCATTCCGCCGCCTGCGGGCATGGGTGCCGGTGTATCTTCTTTGATATCAGCTACTACAGACTCTGTAGTCAGCAGGGTGGAAGCGACACTTGTGGCATTCTGCAGGGCACTTCTGGAAACCTTGGTAGGATCGATGATTCCAGAAGCGATCATGTCAACATATTCTTCTGTCAGTACGTCAAAGCCTGTGCCTGCCTGGCTCTCAGCAACCTTGTTGATGATTACGGAACCCTCAAGGCCGGCATTTACAGCGATATGGTAGAGCGGGGACTCCAGAGCTTTAAGAACGATCTGGGCACCGGTCTTTTCGTCACCGTTAAGACTGTCAGCAAGGGTCTTTACGGATTTAGCCGCATGGATGTAAGCAGATCCACCACCTGCGATGATACCCTCTTCAACAGCGGCTCTTGTAGCTGCCAGAGCATCCTCAAGACGGAGCTTAGCTTCCTTCATCTCTGTCTCTGTAGCTGCGCCGACACGGATTACGGCTACGCCGCCTGCCAGCTTGGCAAGTCTTTCCTGTAATTTCTCGCGGTCAAACTCAGAGCTGGTCTCCTCAATCTGGGTCTTGATCTGGCCCACTCTTGCAGAGATGGCATCCTTGTCACCAAGGCCGTCAACGATAACTGTATTTTCCTTTTCAACCTTGACAGACTTGGCACGGCCAAGCATATCGATGGTAGTATCCTTAAGTTCAAGACCAACTTCCTCAGAAATAACCCTGCCGCCAGTGAGGATGGCGATATCCTCCAGCATAGCCTTCCTTCTGTCGCCATAGCCCGGAGCCTTTACGGCAACAACGTTGAAGGTTCCTCTCAGCTTGTTGACAATCAGAGTAGTGAGAGCCTCACCCTCAACATCCTCAGCGATGATGAGGAGACGGGCACCACTCTGTACAATCTGCTCTAAGAGAGGAAGAAGTTCCTGAATGTTGCTGATCTTCTTGTCTGTAATCAGAATATATGGATCATCGAGCTCTGCTACCATTTTCTCCATGTCTGTTGCCATGTAGGCGGAGATGTAGCCCCGGTCAAACTGCATACCTTCTACCAGGTCAAGCTCTGTCATCATTGTCTTAGATTCCTCAATCGTAATAACACCATCTTTGGAAACCTTATCCATAGCGTCCGCAACCAGCTGGCCCACTTCCTCATCTCCTGCGGAGATGGAAGCAACCTTGGCGATCTGCTCCTTGCCGCCAACCTTCTGGCTCATCTGGCCGATAGCCTCAACTGCAGCCTCTGCGGCTTTCTTCATACCCTTTCTTAAAATGATAGGGTTAGCACCTGCTGCCAGGTTCTTCATGCCTGCATTGATCATAGCCTGGGCAAGAACTGTCGCTGTTGTAGTTCCGTCACCGGCTACATCATTGGTCTTGGTGGCAACTTCCTTGACAATCTGGGCACCCATATTCTCAAATGGATCCTCCAGCTCGATATCCTTGGCGATGGTCACACCATCGTTGGTGATCAGAGGAGTTCCGTAAGTCTTATCGAGGACTACATTACGTCCCTTTGGTCCCAATGTCACACGTACTGTATCTGCTAACTGGTTTACACCAGACTCCAATGCTTTTCTGGCCTCAACACCATATTTAATCTCTTTTGCCATGATTTCTATTCCTCCTGATATCTGGTCTGGCTGCCGGGCCATGTCTGGCCGGTCAGCTTTCTTTTATAATATAAGTCTTTTAAAAATATGCCTGCCGCAAGCTCCCGGCCTATTCTACGATTGCCAGGATGTCTCCCTGCTTCACGATGATGTACTCTTCATCACCCATCTTCACATTAGTTCCTGAATATTTGGAATAGATTACCTTCTGTCCAACAGTAACTTCCATCTTAACATCTTCAGTACCAGGACCAACAGCTACGACTTCAGCCTCCTGGGGTTTCTCCTGGGCGGAACTGGTAAGAATAATTCCTGACTGGGTTTTAGTCTCTGCCTCCAGCTGTTTCAGTACAACTCTGTCTGCTAATGGTACTAACTTCATAATATCAACCTCCTGCACTTTAATATCGGATCCCCGGCTCTCATCCCTGCCTGAAGGCAGTAATCTCATCCCCTCTCATAGGGACTTGTAAATATTGGGAATCTATCTGTCTGATTTGTCTGTTAGCACTCAGCAATATCGAGTGCTAATTACTAGAACATATAATATGTTCTTTTGTCTATAATTGCAAATCTTAAAACTCCTAAAATACATGATAATTCCATAAAAATATCATATATTCTCATTTATTCTCTTATTTTCTAATTTTTTCTCCTTATTTCTCATTATTGGAAATAATTAGAAATAATTCAGGGATGACCTCTCCAAACAATGGGAAGTCATCCCTTCTGCTTCTTATCATAATTATATAGAGTCTTTTCTTCTCCGACGAAGATCTCTGGCATGGCGGCGGGCCTTATCATAGATATCGTAGGGCTCCCCGTATCTGGGACTGTAGTCATTATGGTAATTACCCTTAAGGACTTCTTGACCCGGAAGGCCATTCCGTCCTGAATGGTCCTCCCTATCCTCCCTGTCTTTTATCCGGCGGATAATCCGATGCCGGTGGCGGCTGCTACCGGGATGCACCGTCAGCCTCCACGGTGCTGTCTGTCCCTGCTCCTCCTGATTCTGTGGCCGGACCGGTCTCTTCCTTAGCCTCTGTGGGATCCGTGCGGAAATGGATGGTTCCGGGATCAAGGGTCTCACCCCGGGCAGCATATAATTCAGATACTGTAACCAGCTGGTAGCCCTGCTCCATCAGGTCAGGGATAAATCTTTTTACAGCATCCACATTGTACTGATGGATATCGTGAAGCAGTACCACGTCTCCATCTACAGCCTTCATGACCATCTGATAGGTGGCATCCGCGTTCTTGGTTCTCCAGTCCTCTGTATCCAGGGACCAGTTTACGCAGCAGAGACCATACTTCTTAGCCTCGGCGCGGACCGTGTCATTGTAGGCTCCATAAGGCGGTCTCATGAGTACAGGAGCCGCACCAGTCGCATCTTCTACGGATTTGACTCCCTTTTCAATCTCCTGAGTAAGGGCCGTCCCCTGCAGTTTAGTCAGCTGCTGGTGGCTGTAGGTGTGAGTTCCCACCTGCTGACCCAACTCGTACTCCCTCTTTACAACCTCCGGATAGTACTTAGCATTCTGGCCCAGCACAAAGAAGGTACACTTGGCATAGTTCTCTTCAATGGCATCCAGCATGACATTGGTCGTCTCCGGGTTGGGGCCATCGTCGAAGGTGATGGCCACCATGGGCTTGGAAGGATCTATTTTAGGATAGACACGCAGGTCCAGGCTGGCAGAAAGACCCGAGCCGTCTGTGGCTTCCGCCTTCAGGGTCACCGTGTGCTTCTCTGCCCCATCCAGCATGGTGAGCATATCGGAATCGGATATGGCAAACCTGTCTGCCAGGCTATCATCACTGATGGTCCAGGTAAGGCTGGTGTTGGTGGCATTAGCGGGCTCTGTCTTGATATCCAGAGGAATCTGCTCTCCCACCCGGACATTCATAGTGGGAACTGTGATCTCCAGCTTTGTCATAGGCACACTGTTGTCGGCCTTCTGTTCTGTGGTCTGCCTGGCATCAGCCTCTGTGACCAGGGCATCTGACCCGGCCTTCTTACTGCCGCCCCCGAACATCTTTTTACCCATGGTAAATAGGCCCAGAACCAGGATTGCCACGATCACGCCACCTATAATATACTGACTGATTCCACTTCCGGACTTCTGCTTCTTTTTTCTGCCGGATTCCCTGTGGGAATTCTTCCTGGGCTTGTCTTTGCCGCTCATCTCTTGATTACCTCCTGTAAACTAAAATAATAAAATAAAACTATAAAACTGTAAATAAGGCGAAAACCGTAGGGTTTTCGCCTATAATAATCATGGTAAGGTGAAAGCCGTCCCTTATACTCTGGACAGATACTCTCCTGTTCTGGTATCAATCTTAAGCTTGTCGCCCAGATTCACAAATAATGGCACATAAACTGTAGCGCCTGTCTCAACTGTACATGGCTTGGTTGCGCCGGTAGCAGTGTTACCTTTTTCACCAGGCTCACACTCGATAACCTCAAGCTCAACAAACATAGGCGGCTCAACGGCAAAGGTCTCACCATTATGGGAGATGGTTGTCACCATATCATTCTCACGGACAAACTTCAGAGCATCGCCAATCAGGTCCTCACCCAGACCAACCTGGTCATAGGTCTCTGTATCCATGAAGTAGTAGAGATCTCCATCGTTGTACAGATACTGCATATTCTTTCTCTCAATATGAGCCTGCGGGAATTTCTCTGTCGGACGGAAAGACTTCTCAACTACACCGCCGCTCTTGATATTCTTTAACTTGGTCCGGACAAATGCCGCGCCCTTTCCTGGTTTTACATGCTGAAACTCTACGATCTGAAATACATTTCCCTCGCTCTCAATGGTCAAACCATTCTTAAAATCACCAGCAGAAATCATATCCGAATATCCTCCTTATTGTATCTTCTTATATTGTAATCATTGTATAATAAATATCAGCTTTTCGCAACGGTCAATTGAAAAGATGTTTTCAGCTTCTTACCCGTAAGTCCAGGAAAAAAGCTACTTTTCATCAGCCTTCTGCTCCCGCCGGCGCAATAGCCAGCCCGGCTCCAGGGGCCTGTCGAAACGAATCCAGGTAGGCAATTTGGGATGGGGAGCGGACTCAATGGGCTCCCTGTCCTCGTCAGCCATGGCCAGAACCTTAAGATTCAGGTTGTCCCCGCCGGGAATCATCACCTCAATCTCCTCCCCCACTGAGAACTTATTCCTCTGGTAGATCATGGACCAGTTATCCTGGTCCGTCTTCTGCACAATACCAATATAGGTATATTCTTTAATGTAGGTATTGGCATCATAGATCTGGGCATGCTCATCGGTAGGCCCGTAGTAAAAACCGGTGGTAAACTGCCGGTAGGTACACTTGGCGATCTCTGTCCGGTACCAGGGAAGATTCTCTTCATAGAGGACCGGATCCTTCTTGTAATCGTCGATGGCCTTCCGGTAGGTTCTGGTGACCGCGGCCACATAGAGGGCTGTCTTCATCCGGCCTTCAATCTTTAGACTGTCCACACCTGCCTCAAGAAGGTCCGGTATATGCTCAATCATGCACAGATCCTTGGAATTGAAGATATAGGTTCCCCTCTCTGTCTCCTCCACCGGCATGTAGTCTCCGGGTCTGGTTTCTTCCATAACGTAATACTTCCAGCGGCAGGGATGGGTGCAGGCCCCCCGGTTGGCGTTGCGGCCTGTAAAATAGGAAGAAAGCAGGCAGCGTCCTGAATGGGAGATGCACATAGCCCCGTGCACAAAAGCCTCAATCTCCATGTCTTCCGGAATCTCTGTCCGGATCTGAGCCAGTTCTCTCATGGACAGTTCCCTGGCGGCGACCACCCTGGTCGCCCCCTGGTCATACCAGAAATTATAGGTCCCGTAGTTGGTGCTGTTGGCCTGGGTAGAAATGTGGATGTCAATCTCCGGACAGACTTCTCTGGCAATCATAAAAACACCCGGATCAGAGATGATCAAGGCATCAGGTACAGCATTTTCTCCCAGTTCTTTAAGCTCATGGAAATATTTTCTTATGCCCTCAAGGTCCCCGTTATGGGCCACAATATTGGCAGTGACATATACCTTTACCCCCCTCTGGTGGGCAAAGCGGATTCCTTCTGCCATATCCTCCATGGAGAAATTCCTGGCCTTGGCACGAAGGCCGTACATTTCCCCGCCTATGTAGACGGCGTCGGCCCCGTAAAGGACTGCCGTCTTAAGAACTTCAAGGCTGCTGGCCGGAATCAGTAATTCTGTGTTTCTCATAAGTATCCTTTCCGCTCCTTCATCATTCCCAGTTCATCACACTGACAGCCGCCCCGTCCCCGCTTTCCAGGATCACCGTTTCCAGCCGGTCATGATGGGTCAGGGCGTAGAGATAGTCCCTCATTCTGTCATGAATAGTATGGTTTCTCCTCCGGATGCCATAGCGGGACTCAAAGATATCCCCGTCCTGCAGTACATTGTCCGAGAGGAGTATACCACCGGGCTTAAGCAGGCGGACCACCTCTGGAAGAAAATGGATATACTGGCCCTTGGCCGCGTCCATAAAGACCAGGTCATAGGGCTTGATGAGCTCCGGCAAAATCCCGGCCGCGTCTCCTTCGTGGAGAACTATGATTCCCCCGGGATCAGCCTTTCTCAGGTTCTCCCTGGCTCTGGCAATGCGGGGAGGATAATTCTCAATGGTATCAATCCGGACCGTATCCGGCGAATTCTCTTTCATAAAAACCGAAGAAAATCCGATGGCTGTTCCAACCTCAAGAATTCTCTCCGGCTTCTTCATCTTAAGTAAGATGCGAAGAAGCTCCTGCGTATCCTTGCGGATAATGGGCACCTGGTCCCGCAGGGCTTCCTCCTCTATGGCTCTGAGAGTATCCGATCCCCGGTCCCGGTCAAAGGACCGGATAAAATCCTGCACTCTCTGTCTTTCTATCATAAAAACTCCTAAACTGCTCTACAGGTACTCAAAGTTCCTCCCGCCATCATCAGCCAGCCGGCTTAAAGGACATCTGAAATCCGCCCCGGCTTTCTGACGGGCTCCCCTGGTCCGGTCTGCTGTCCCCGGTCAGTTATCACCGTCCACATGGGCAATGATATCGAGGATCTCCGTAGGCTTCATGGCAGAAGACACCTCATAGGTGCCCGGCTTAAGATAGCCGTATTTTTCCTCAAACCTCATGGCTATGTCAAAAAAATAGGCATTATCAATGATTTCCTTACTTTGCAGGTCCTTGCCTACCTCCAGCATGGTCTCGCCTTCCCTCACCTCGATGGTTGCTGTGGTAGCATAGGAATCCGCACTGTCCTTGGGCTGGTCGGAAAATATTTTATAACCTATATTTTTCGCAATCATAAAAATATAGACCAGCAGCATGATGATCAGAAGGTATATGAGTATTTTTATAATCGCTTTGACCGCATTATTCTTCATAATTCTTACCATCCATATATGTGTAATCCAAAGGCAGCCGGTCTGCTATGCAGCCATAGACCTGCCGCATAAGCTCACACACCCTTTGCTCAGCCATCAGGAAGCCATTCACCAAAGGGTCATTAAGCAAGGCTGAATACTCTCTGTACAGGGCCTCCACCTCTTCAGTGACAGTCTCTCTAAATCCCTCCAGCCTCCTGGCCATCAGCTTGCCCCTGAATTCATTAAACTGGGCATAGAGCTCAGGCCTGCTGTGAATTCTTTCCAGTCTTCTCTGATAACAGGCATAGGCCTCGGACTCCTTGATGGCATCCACCAGCTCTTCTGTTTTAAAAAGGATGTTCCGGAAGGCCTCGTCCGCCTTTGTCCTATCTTCTTTCATCACTACCGCCAACCATTTCCAATCTACTATCAACAGGTCCCGGCCCATAGCCAGACGGCCAGGCCGCAGTCAGCCTGCCCTCAGGTCAGGCATAGACCAGATACCCTATTATAACAGGAGTCCGCCTAAACTTCCATAATGATTGGAAGAATCATGGGACTTCTCTTAAGTCTCTTCCAGATTACGCTCTCCAGGTCATCACGGATGGCCGACTTGATATGGGTCCAGTCCGTAATCTTCTTTCTGGCGCACTGCTCCAGGGTTGCTGTCACAACCTCTTTGGCATCCTCGATCAGGTCCTCATTCTCACGGACATAAACAAAGCCTCTGGAGACGATGTCGGGCCCTGCCAGCAGGAGGCCATTGTAGCGGTCTAAGGTGACTACCACAATCAGCAGACCATTCTGGGACAGAAGCTGCCGATCTCTGAGGACGATATTACCCACATCACCGACACCGAATCCATCCACAAAAATACCACCGGCGGGCACTTTCCCCGTCACCTTGGCCTGGTCAGGGGAAATGCTGAGCACATCACCTGACTGGAGCACAAGAACATTATCCCTGGGTACGCCCATAGAGATAGCCAGGTCCCTGTGTCTCTTCAGATGGTGATACTCTCCGTGAACCGGAATCGCGTACTGGGGCTTGGTCAGGGTATAGATCAGCTTGATCTCTTCCTGGCAGGCATGGCCGGAAACGTGGGTATCCTGATGGATGATCGACGCTCCCTTCTTGGCCAGTTCATTGATGACCTTGGTCACAGCCTTCTCATTACCCGGAATGGGATGGGAGCTGAAAATAATCACATCATTGGGCATGATGGATACCTTGCGGTGGGTGGAATTGGCCATGCGGGACAGGGCCGCCATGGTCTCTCCCTGACTTCCTGTCGTGATCAGTACCACCTTATTGTCAGGATAATTCCTCATCTCCTCAATATCGATCAAAGTGTTATCCGGTATCTTGATATAACCAAGCTCCGAAGCTGTGGATATGGTATTGACCATACTCCTGCCCTCAATGACCACCTTCTTTTTGGTCTTGTAAGCACAGTTGATGATCTGCTGCACCCTGTCCACATTGGAAGCAAAGGTAGCCACGATCAGCCTGTGGTCCTCGTACTCTTCGAAAATATGCATAAGGGTCCTGCCCACAGTCTTCTCCGAGGGGGTATAGCCGGTCCTCTCCACATTGGTGCTGTCGCACATGAGGGCCAGAACTCCCTTTTTACCCAGCTCGGCAAAGCGTCCTAAATCGATGGCATCACCAAATACCGGGGTGTAGTCGATCTTAAAATCTCCGGTGTGGACGATGACTCCTGCCGGGGTATAGATGGCCAGGGCCGCCGCGTCGGAAATAGAGTGGTTGGTCTTAATAAACTCTATGCGGAAACAGCCTAAATTGATGGACTGGCCGTGTTTGACTACCTTTCTTCTGGTCGTCCTCAGCAGATTATGCTCTTTTAATTTATTCTCGATCAGACCCATGGTCAGCTTGGTCGCATAGATGGGAATATTTAGTTCTTTTAATGTATAGGGAATGGCTCCGATATGGTCCTCGTGGCCGTGGGTAATCACCAGGCCTTTGACCTTGGAAGCATTCTCCTTCAAATAAGTAATATCGGGAATAACCAGATCTATTCCCAGCATCTCTTCGTCGGGAAAGGCCAGACCGCAATCCACCACAATAATACTGTCCTCATACTCGAAGGCAGTGATGTTCATGCCGATCTGTTCCAATCCGCCGAGAGGTATAATCTTAACCGGTTTAATTGCCGTTTTTTTCAAGTTGTTACCTCCGTACAATGTTCAATTTTTGGCCGTTCTTCTCCATGCCGTCTGGATTATCGATCTGTCTCCTGCCTCTGAAAGAACCGGCCCGGCAGGAGCCCCCCCTCACACAAATCCAGACCGCCAGGGTCGGAACTTCTTCAAATGTCGTAAATAATCTTGTCAGCCTTTACTATTCCGGGCCAGCCCTTCTCCGGCTGCCATATCCCGGCAGGAAACCACCCCGCCCACCTTTCTCTCAAGGGCGGGACGGGTCTCTTTCTTCCACTTCACTGTCTCTCTCCGGCAGCTGCCAGTCAGATCCTTCCCGCTTTTTCCCCTCTGTCAGGCAGACGGGGACAGCAGAAAAGATCATCACAAAAGCCAGCTTCTAGGAAAGGACAATATCTGTATCCTCCAGCAGCTGCTCAAAAATGGCAGATACGGATGTGAGCTCAGTCTCATCTTCCACGAACACACATGTCTCCATATCATCCCCGTCATCGCCGGGAAGAATCTTCATGAGATAGACCTCAGCCTCCTCAGAATCCTGTCCGCCTTCCTCGACAAGCAGATAAGTCACGCCATTCACCGTAGTCTGCTCGAGAATATAAAAATCAATCGTTTCTCCCTCTTCTGTCACAAAGGGAATACTTTCCATCTTTTTCATAAATTACCCTGCAGGCTCCTGCCTGCTCCATAAAATATACCAGGCTCATCTGTCACAGACAAGCAGTTAATCGGCCTCATCGGCATGCCCGGAAGGCAGCTCTTCCCTGTGGGCATCCAAATAGGTCTGCAGAATAAGAGCGGCTGCCATCCAGTCGATGCGTGCCTTGCGCATCTCCCGGCGAACACCGCCCTCCATGAGAATTCTGTTTGATTCTACAGTCGTCAGTCTTTCATCCCACAACACAACAGGCAGACCGGTCCTCCGCTCCAGAGCCTTCTTGAACTCCTGTGTCGCCTCAGCCCGTTCTCCCAGTGTATTGTTCATATTCTTCGGCAGACCCAGAACAATCCGGGTTACCTTGTACTCCTTACTCAGCGCTTCGATCCGCGCCAGTGTCTGTCTCAGCTTCTTTTCTGACTTTCTCGGTATGGTCTCTAACCCCTGTGCCGTAATGCCCAGCTCATCGCTGACCGCAACACCGACCGTCTTTGTCCCGTAATCGAGTCCCATCCATCTCTGCTTCATTACTGCTGGCTCTCTGTTTCGCCTGAATGCGCATCCTTCAGCCTGGTCTCAATATAATTCTCGAAAAGGACATCAAGAATCTCGTCCCTCTCAACCTTCATAATAAGACTTCTGGCATTCTTGTGGCTGGTGATATAGGTCGGGTCTCCGGACATAATATAGCCTACAATCTGATATACAGGATTATAGCCTTTCTCTGTCAGAGCTACATACACATCTCTAAGAATAGATTCAACGTCATATTGCTGCTCTTTGACTACCTGAAAAAACTGTGTATTATTTTTACCCATGTAAGCCTCCTTGCGCCTATATACAATCATTACTATTCTACTATGACTGTCCTCAAAATTCAATTGAAACTTTTCCAAAGAGACCGTCCTGAGACTTATTTTGAGAAAGAAATCCGATAATTGAAACATTTACTAGAGTATTTCGTGAAAATTCTCTCTGTTGTTCATCATTTTCCACAAATACTTTCACATAACAATCTGTAAATCCCTGCCAGTAGTGCCTGCCGTCAATGACAGTCTCCTCTTCTAAGAGCACCTGGACCCGGCTGCCGATAAAGCTTTCCTCATAGGCCCTCTTGTGGTCAGAGGCCATTTTAATCAGTATCGCCGACCTGGCCGCCTTGACCTCCTCCGGCAGGTGACCCTCCATTTTCTGGGCCCGGGTTCCCTCCCTCACTGAATATTTGAACACATGCATCTCGTAGAGATTGATCTCTTCAAGGAAGCTTCTGGTCGCCTGGAATTCCTCCTCCGTCTCTCCCACAAAGCCGGCAATGACATCAGTGGTGATGGCAGGCCTGTCATAGTAGGTCCTAAGCAGATTGACGGCTTCACGGTAGTCAGCCGTGGTGTACTTCCTGTTCATCCGGCGCAGGGTGGCATCACAGCCACTCTGCAAAGACAAGTGGAAATGGGGACATACCTTGTCGCAGGCCCTGAGCCGGCAGACAAATTCCTCCGTGATGATCCGGGGCTCTAGGGAGCTGAGCCGGATCCGGTCCAGATCCGGAATCTTCTGCAGATCTTCTATGAGGGTCAGGAGGGAAACCGGTCCCTTGAGATAGGGGTTATCCCTGCGGCTTTCCCCTTCTTCACGAGTCCTGCCCACTCTTTCCGTAGGCTCAGCTGTTTCTTTCAGGGGCTCAGCTGCTTTTTCCAGGGGCTCAGCTGCTTTTTCCAGGATTCCTGCCACTTGATTCTTAGTCAGCTCTGCACCATCTACCCTGACCATATCCGTTTTTCCCTGGCACTCAGTCTTTTCTTTCTGGCCGGCCTGGGCCAGGTCCAGGCCGTAGGAACTTAAATGGATTCCTGTCAGGACCACCTCCCGGAAGCCCTGACCTGTCAGCCTCTTCACTTCCTCAATTACCAACTGGGGATCCCTGCTGCGGATCCTGCCCCGGGCATAGGGAATGATGCAATAGGAACAGAACTGATTGCATCCGTCCTGGATCTTCAGATAGGCCCGGGTATGGCCAGTCAGCTTATGAAGAGCCAGGGGCTCATAATCCTTATCCCCGGCTATATCATGGACGAAACACCAGTCCTGGGGCTCATGAGCCCGGGCCCGGTCTTCCTGCTCTTTTATTTCCCGGTCAGAATAATACTTGTCAAGGATGGCCACGATATCCTTTTTCCTGTTATTGCCAATCAGCAGGTCCGCCTGGCCGTCATCAAGCATTTTACGGCCCCCGGTCTGGATATAGCAGCCGGCCGCGGCCACCACTGCGTCAGGATTCTTCCTGCGGGCCCGGTGGATCATCTGCCTGCTTTTGCGGTCGGCGACATTGGTCACCGAACAGGTATTAATAACATAAACGTCTGCCCGGTCGCTAAATTCCACGATCTCATAGCCGGCGTCGGCCAGCAGTTCCTTCATGGCATCGGTCTCATATTGGTTTACTTTACAGCCCAGGGTCAGAAAAGCCGCTTTACGTTTCAGGCCCATAAATTATTCTCCTTTTTATTCCAACCTCATTGACTTTTCCAGGTCAAAAAGGTAGTATATTATTAATATTTGACAATATTCTTGAAGGAGGTATTACCTGTGAAAACCGTGAAAATCTCTCTGAATTCCATCGACAAGGTTAAGACATTTGTCAATTTGATCAACCGCTTTGACGCAGAGTTTGACCTGGTTTCCGGTCGTTATGTGATCGATGCGAAGTCCATTATGGGAATCTTCAGTTTAGATATTTCCAAACCCATTGACCTGAACATCCATAACGCAGATAATCTTGATGAAATCATGACTGAATTAGAGCCTTATCTGGTAGAAGAAGAATAATTCATAGTCCTATATTATCAAGCAGACACAGAGTCATGCAGTGGCTCCGTATCCATAGTTTTTATAAAAGCAGCATCAGATTCCCAGGGAATCTGACAGCTGCTCTTTTTTTATTCATAGGAATTCATAGGATAATCCCCAATCTCCCGCCCATAAAAAACTCTCCGGGGACACTCACTCTTTCTTGTCCTCTCTCCCAGAGGAAAGGCTACTATATATTCACATTCGGATGCGGACATAAGTTCTCCTCCTCTCTCCCAGGGGAAAGGCATCTACTGGTGGGCGTGGATCTTCACCACTTCCACTGAGTCAATGGCCTCCTTCATCAGGTCATCAATACAATCCTTCAATTTCTTCTCCGACCTCTCAATCACATTAAGCCTGGGCTTGGTCACCGGGTGCTTGGCCACAAATATGGTGCAGCAGTCCTCATAAGGCAGGACGGAGGTCTCATAGGTTCCGATCTTTTCGGAAATAGCAATAATCTCATTCTTATCAAGGCCGATACAGGGCCTGTAAACCGGCATACTGGTGGCATGGTCTGTCACGAAAAGGCTCTGCATGGTCTGGCTGGCCACCTGGCCGATGCTCTCACCGGTAATCAGTCCCAGACAATTCTGCTCCGTGGCAAAATGTTCTGCCAGCTTCATCATGTATCTTCTCATGATGATGGTAAGTTCATCGTGGGGACATTTCTCATAGATTGCCAGCTGAATATCTGTGAAATTAATGATGTGTAGGTTGATGGGACCAGAGTAGCGGGCCACCTGGCTGGCCAGGTCCACCACCTTCTGCCTGGCCCTCTCACTGGTGTAAGGGGGAGCATGGAAATAAACCGCGTCAATGCTGACGCCCCTCTTGGCGATCATATAACCGGCCACCGGGCTGTCAATGCCGCCGGATAAGAGCAGCATGGCCCTGCCATTGGTACCCACCGGCATACCACCGGGCCCGGGAATCTCCCGGGAATAAATATAAATATGATCACGGATCTCCACGGTCAGTTTAACCTGGGGATTATGGACATCCACCGTCAGGTCCGGATACTCCATGAGGACAGCCTCCCCAATCTCCGCCGCCAGCTCGGCAGAGGTGCCGGGAAAACGCTTGTCCGCCCGTCTCACAAAAGCCTTAAAGGAAAAATCCTTCTTCTCATACTCCTGGCCGACATATTCAGCTGCCAGCCTGCGCAGGTCCTTGAGGTCCGTTTTTTCTCCCACCATAATGGGACAGATTCCTGAGATTCCGAAAACCGTCTTCAGGGCCTCCACCGCCTCATCAAAATCAAAATCAGATTCTGCCTCAGCGAAGATTCTGCCTGATTCCTTGCGCATGCGGAAGTCACCCACCGGCTCCAGAGCATAATTCATCTGTCTGACCAGGGCGTCCTCAAAAAGATGCCTGTTCTTACCCTTAACGCCGATCTCGGCGTATTTGATCAAAAATACCTTATATTCCATAATAATTCCCCTATCTTAGATGATCCCCTATCTTCTCCGGAAACGCCGGAGAACCGGCAGCAGTTCTTTCAAGGCTTCCACACAAAGGTCGGCCTCCTCCACAGTATTGTAAACACTGAAAGAAAAACGCAAAGTAGATTCATAGTAGTCTTTTGTAAGACCGATGCCTTTCAGGGTGCCGCTGACCGCCGGTTTGTTGGAGGAACATGCGGAACCGGCAGAGACAAAGATGTCCTTATCTTCAAGGGCATGGAGCAGGACCTCACTGCGGACTCCCGGAAAGCTGATGCTGGCCACATGGGGAGCCTGACCCGAATTATCCCTGACCTGGTCCACTTCCTTCATGACCCGGCTGATAAAATGATCCTTCACCTTCCTTATGGAAGCAACTTTTTCCTCGTGATCCTGGTAAATGATCTGAGCCGCCTTACCCATGCCGACGATGCCGGGTACATTTTCCGTGCCGGACCTCATGCCTTTCTCCTGATTTCCTCCCCAGAGTACCGGCTTGATCCTGGTCCCTTCTTTTATATAGAGAAAACCGATTCCCTTGGGCCCGTGGATCTTGTGGCCGCTGACAGAGAGCAGGTCAGCCTTCCAGGCTTTTGGCCTGCAGTCCATCTTGCCGTAGGCCTGGATACAGTCGGTATGAAAAAGGATAGCCGGATCAAAGGCCTTGACCAGCCTGCCGATCTCCTCCACAGGCTCCACTGCTCCAATCTCATTATTCACACACATGACAGACACCAGCAGGGTGTCCTCTCTCAGGGCAGCCTGCAGGTCCTCCAGGGAAATGAGACCCTTCTCATTCACAGGCAGATAGGTTACCTCAAAGCCCTCATCCTCCAGGAAGGACAGGGGGTTATAGACTGAGGCATGCTCAATACAGGATGTAATGATATGCTTTCTCTGCCTCCGTCCTGCCAGGGCACTGCCCAGGAGGGCCAGATTATTCGCCTCGGTACCTCCGGATGTAAAAAAAATCTCCTTGGGAGATACCTTTAAGGATCGGGCAATAATCTCCCTTGCCCCGGTCACATATCTTTCTGCCTGAAAACCCTTTTTATGCATGGATGACGGGTTACCATAATCTTCATCCAGGACCTGGGCCATAATAGCCCGCACCTCCGGAAAAGGTCTGGTGGTTGCCCCATTGTCAAAATATATTTCTGACATCGTGATTTGCTCCTCTCCTGATCAGGAATGTATATCTGCAGGATTATAGTCTCACCGCGTAAACTGCGGCTTTTTCCCGGGCCTCTAATCCATCTGCGCAAATTATAATCTCTGTTTTGACTCAGTTATTTAACATAACACATTGCTTTCAGATTCGTCAAGGTATAGAAAACTGCCGCAGGATAGGGCAGAGGTTTTTCATCCCCCGCCGGGCCTGCGGCAGCCAATGCATTTTATTATCATATGATCTTATCTGTCAGCCTTGCAAATGCTGTCCCGGCTGACTCCGGAATAATCCTTTTATACCGGATAAGCTCCGTTTTCCATATCGGCCTTGGCCGGGTCAATCTTAGTCTGCTGGGCCTGGCGGTATTTGAAGAATTCTTCTGCCACCTGGGGGAAGAGGGCATAGGAGAGAACATCCTCCTCCTGCTGCTTCCAGGGGGCCACCTTCTTCTCAAACTCAGGCAGGCCGGGCTCGAGAAGATCTGCCGGCCGGCAGGTGATTCTCTCTTCATCACCGATGGCCTTTTTGACAATCTCCGGATCCATAGGCTTAACGGTCTGGCCATACTCTCCCCGAAGGAGGGCCTTGGACTCGTTGGTAATCATCTTATAACGCTCGCCGGTCAGGACATTTAAGACAGCCTGGGTACCGACAATCTGGCTGGACGGGGTAACCAGAGGTGGTTCACCGAAGTCCTTACGAACCCGGGGTACTTCCTCCAGCACCTGCTGGAACTTATCAGAAGCTCCCTGCTGGTCCAGCTGGGACACCAGATTGGACAGCATACCGCCGGGCACCTGGTACATGAGCGTCTTGATATTTACGCCCAGAACCTTGGTACTCATGAGACCGCTCTCCAGGTCTTTCTCCCGGAGGGGTCTGAAATAGTCAGCAATCTGGCCCAGGAGCTCCATGTTAAGACCGGAGTCATGCTCGGTTCCCCGGAAGGTCTCCACCATAACTTCCGTAGCCGGCTGGCTGGTTCCCATGGCGAAGGGTGAAATGGCCGTGTCAATAATGTCCGCTCCCGCCTCGACAGCCTTAAGATAAGTCATGCCGCCGACACCACTGGTATAGTGGGTATGCATTTCCACCGGAATGTTGGAAGAACTCTTCAGTGCCTTGACCAGCCGGGCTGCCTCATAGGGCACCAGAAGTCCGGCCATATCTTTAATACAGAGGGAATCGGCTCCCATTTCCTCGATCTTTCTGGCTGTGTCTGCCCAGTATTCCAGGGTGTAGGCGTCACCCAGGGTATAGGACAAGGCCACCTGGGCATGTCCACCCTCTTTTTTGGTGGCATTGACTGCAGTCTGCAGGTTTCTCAGGTCATTCAAGCAGTCAAAAATACGAATTATATCGATGCCATTGGCTATGGATTTCTGCACGAAATATTCTACCACATCATCGGGGTAGGGCTTGTAACCCAGGATATTCTGGCCCCGGAAAAGCATCTGCAGCCTGGTGTTCTTAAAGCCGTCTCTCAGCTTTCTGAGCCGCACCCAGGGGTCTTCCTTCAGGAAACGGAGACAGGCGTCAAAGGTAGCACCGCCCCAGCACTCCACCGCATTGTAGCCTACCTGGTCCATCTTGTCGATGATCGGCAACATCTCCTCCGTGGTCATCCTGGTCGCAATCAGGGACTGATGAGCATCACGAAGAACGGTCTCAGTTATTTTTACCGGTTTCTTTATATCAGCCATTCGGAAAAATCTCCTTTCTCTACTCCACCGTTATCAATCTATACGCATTTATTTCTAAAGGCAGTCGCCGGGCCGGCCAGGCCGGTTTCCGGCTGCCGTCCCGGGGGACAGCACTTATCCTCTGTAATCAGATGATTACTCCAGGATAGAAATAATCAGGTAATCAAGTGATTATTCTAAGCCTCTTATCATTCAGTAATCAGGTGATTATTCTAAACCTGTTATCATCCAGGCTATCCGGCGGTCAGACGCCAAAGATAGCCATAAAGGTTCCCGCTGCCACGGCTGTTCCGATAACGCCGGCCACATTGGGACCCATGGCATGCATGAGCAGGAAATTGCTGGGATCTGCCTCCGCTCCCACCTTCTGGGATACGCGGGCAGCCATAGGTACCGCGGATACGCCGGCAGAGCCGATCAGCGGATTCACTTTGCCGTGGGTAACCTTGCACATAATCTTACCGAAGATTACTCCTGCCGCTGTTCCTACACAAAAGGCGATCAGACCCAGGACAACAATCTTAATAGTTGCCACATTGAGGAAGGCCTCCGCGCTGGTTGTGGCTCCTACGGAAGTTCCCAAAATGATGACAACGATATACATCAAGGCATTGGAAGCTGTCTCTGTCAGCTGCTTAACCACACCGCTCTCACGGAAAAGGTTACCCAGCATCAGCATACCAACAAGGGGAGCTGTGGTGGGCAGCACCAGACAAACTACTGTCGTAACCACGATCGGGAAAAGGATTCTCTCGGTCTTGGATACGGGGCGGAGCTGCTCCATCTTAATCTTTCTCTCCTCCTCCGTGGTGAAAAACTTCATGATCGGAGGCTGGATGATGGGCACCAGGGACATATAGGAGTAGGCCGCCACAGCGATGGGGCCCATGATAGCCGTCTGTCCCAGCTTGCCGGCCAGGAAGATGGATGTAGGACCGTCAGCGCCACCGATAATGGAGATGGCCGCTGCCTCTTTTCCTGTAAAGCCCATGAAAATAGCAATAAAATAGGCACCGTAAATACCGAACTGGGCCGCCGCTCCCAGAAGGAAGCTGGCCGGATTGGCAATCAAAGGACCAAAGTCGGTCATGGCTCCCACTCCCAGGAATATGAGGGACGGGAGGATAGACCATTCATCCAGCAAATAAAAATAATGTAATAATCCGCCCTCTTCCATGATGGCGGGGTAAAGATTCACCAGCAGCATACCAAAGGAGATCGGCACTAAAAGCAATGGCTCATATCCCTTTGCGATCGCAAGATAAAGAAAGACAAAGGCAACCAGAATCATGATAAAATTGCCCGGTTTCAAAAATGCAAATCCGGTCTGCGCTGCGAGGTTAGTTAACGTCTCTGCAACATAAGTCATAGGATTTCCTCCATTTTTTTCTTCTTGTCTTATCTCCTGCTAATTAATGGTAACCAGTACATCTCCGCCTTCTACCATATCTCCGGAAGAAACATTGACACTGGCAACCACGCCGCCCTCGCTGGCATAAATCTCATTTTCCATCTTCATGGCTTCAAGCACTACGACCACATCACCCTTGTTGATGGACTGGCCTTCGGAAACCTTGACGGAAAGGATCTTGCCGGGCATGGGGGCGCTCACCTTGATGGCTCCCTCACTGCCGCTGCTCTTTTTAGCCGCAGGCTTTTTAGCTGCAGGCGCCTTGCTGGCCACCGGTGCCGGAGCTGCCGCCGGAGCAGAACTTAAAGCCGCTCCCTCGCCCAGCTCTTCCACAGAAACTTCATACTCTACGCCATTTACGGTAATTCTATAATTTTTCATAAGATATCCTCCCTGCACAGACAGGCCTGGTCACCACATTTCCCCGTTTATCTAATGCTGACGTCTCAAAGGATTCTTTCGGAAGGTCTCTCCGAATTCCTCCAATCCATTTTTGGGGGAAGCCCGTCCTATGTCTCTTATTCCTTAATGCTTAAATCTATCATTCAACTGATCTTTCACTCAACTGGTTTCTTGCTTATATGCCGGTCAAAATACACCTGCCACTTCCGGTCATGGGCCCTCAGACTAGCGTCTCCTGGCCTTCCTGCTGACATCTGTTCATGGGCCCTCAGACTAGCGTCTCCTGGTCCTTCCGGACTCCCGGCCGACATCTGTTCATGGACCCTCAGACTAGCGTCTCCTGGCTCTTCCGGACTTCCTGCCGACCCGTCTTATGGACCGGACACGCAGCTGATCAGCACTGACAGCCCCTCCTTCAGAGGCCACGATGGCCGCCATAATTACAGCGATCAAAGCACCTTCATCCGGCTCTTCCTCGTCACTGTCCTCACTGTCTCCATACAGTTCTTCCCTGCTAAGCTTAGGCCTCTGGGGAACTACACGGTTATTGTCCGCCTGGGCTGCTTCTTTTCTGGAGAACATTCTCCCCAGTCTTCTTCCCAGTCTTTTCAGGCGACGCTCCAACCCAGGTATATAGACGAACAGGGAGATAATCAGAGATATGAAAATCAAGACCAGAAAGACGGTCCCCATGCCCATCAATGTATTGAGCATCGCTGTCATCATATTACTACTCATGGTCTCACCTCTCTATTTATATGGCAGAATGCTTCTTTGCCACCTTCTGTTCCGTCTTGCCGTAAAGCATATCATAGGCGGCAATCAGACGCTTCCTTGTAGCGTCAGGCTCAATGATATCATCCACATAGCCTCTGCGGGCAGCCGCAAGGGCACTGCTCTGCAGGTCCTCATACTCTGCGGTCTTCTCAGCAAGAAAGGCTGCCTGGTCCTCCTGACCATCCAGGTCATCTCCATACATGATCCTGACTGCCTGGGCCGCATCCATCATACCGATCCTGGCATCCGGCCAGGCAAGAACAAAATCGGCGCCTATGGCCTTGGAATTCATCACAACCGCACCTGTACCATAGGCGGCACCGGCGATCAGATTGATTCTGGCCACAGTGCACTGGGCCAGGGTAGCCGTGAAGGCCGCCAGAGCCTCCGCCTGCCTTCTTTCCTCATGGACATTTGCCCTGAGGCCTTCCACGTTGGTCACCGTCAGAAGAGGGATGGAAAATGCATCACAGAATCTGATAAATCTTGTAGCCTTTCTCAGGCCTTTATAGGATAGTCTACTCTCTCCATCTACAGGCTGGTTGGCAACCACGCCCACGGACTCACCATCAAGACAGATAAAGCCTGTCACCATATCAGGAGCATATTCCTTTTTCAGTTCCAGAAAAACTCTTTCATCTGAAATAGAAGAAAGCAGATATTTTGCATCGTATTCACAATCGTTCAGTTCGGGAATAATCCTGTTAAGGTCATCATCATAACCAGGAGCAGCATCTTCTTCCTGGTAATCGGAAGGCAGGAAATCAACCAGCTGCTTTACCGCCTCCAGAAGTTCCTCTTCAGAATCGCATACCATGTCTACATTTTCTGTTTTTGCAGCCTGGTAGTCAGCTGAGGCTGTATTTAATTTCTCTTCTGTATTCCCGGCAAAGGTATTGGGACTGTTGATAAAGAGACAACCATGGTCCCTCTCCATCAGGGTGAAATCAGCCAGGGAGCTCATGACAGAACTTCCTCCGCCACACATACCGAAAATCGCTGCGATCTGGGGAATCTTTCCTGAGGCCTGGGCCTGCTTATTAAATATAGTTCCAAAGGCATGAAGAGCGTCTGTCGCCTCCTGCAGCCTCAGCCCGGCACAGTCCAAAAGGCCGATCACCGGAGCCCCCGTTTTCATAGCCAGATCATAGAGAGACGCAATCTTTTTCGCATGCATTTCCCCCACTGATCCACCAAGAGCAGAAGCATCCTGGCTATAGACATAGACCATCCGGTCATTAAGAACGCCATAGCCGGTGATAACGCCATCACCCTTTACTTTTTTGGCACCCAGATTATAATCCGTATTTCTGGCTGATACATAACCGGCCAGTTCCACAAAGCTGTGGTCGTCGAGAAGATAGTCGATCCTCTCTCTGGCACCCATTCTTGTATTACCCATCTTAATCCCTCCATATATTTCATAAATTCAGGTATGAAGACCCTCCTTGAGCCTATCGCAAATGAACTGTGGAGCATCCTCATAAACAATGGACCTGTTATCTCTTTTAAAACCCGGAAAAACTCCCCGTCATCTCATGCCCGGCCCCGGCTTCTGCCGGCAGCTGCAGGCTGGGGTCCCGGCAACAGCCTGCCCCATTATTCCCAGGGCCCTATAACCCCTTAGAGTAATCCCATTAATCATATCAAAATTTTAAACCATAATCAATAATTTTCTGTTAGGTTTTTAACAGAAAATCACTGGAACTTCTTGCGGTTTTTATGTCATTTTTGCCAACTTTACAGTTAACATTTTCCTGAAAAATACAAACATCTCCCCGGGGAATTAATCTCACCGCAATTATAAGAGGGAAAACACTGGTCAAACCTATGTTTTCTTTGTGAAATTGAACATAATCATTTGGCCCTTTATTTTTAAGAGATTCGTAAGATTAATTCCCACTTAAAGTATTTTTTGTTAAATTATTAACTATATAATCCCTTCCTTTTCCCACACAAAATTGTTTCGATTCTCTGCCATAATGTTTTCGTAACGAGGGAACTAATCCTTTCGAACAAAAGTATACCCTACTTAAGTCTTTATTTTTTATCATAATTGGGCTATAATAAGTAAAAGATCTCTTACTGTTTATAGACTGTAATTTTTGTTTTTAAACAGTAATATTATTTCAAAGAGGAGGGGTTACATGGAGAATCGCAAGATTACATTTCATTCCAGAACCTGCAATTTGAAGCTTGGCGTATATCCAGGCCATTTTGCAACCAGACATTCCCATGTCAATTATTTTATCGATCTTACTACCATCAAGGTCCGTCAGTCCAATGCTGAGGAAGCCGCCAACGCCCTGGTCCAGCTTTACAAGCACAACACCATCGTTGATACGATCGTATGCCTTGACGGAACGGAAGTCATCGGTGCTTTCCTGGCAGAGAAGCTTACCGAGAAGGGCTTCTTTTCCCACAACCAGCACAAATCCATCTACATCGTTACCCCTGAGATCGACAGTGACGGCCAGATGTTCTTCCGTAAGAACATCCAACCCATGATCAAAGACCGTAATGTAATCATCCTAATGGCTTCTGTCACCACCGGCATCACCATCAACCGAGGCTGGGAATGTATCGAGTTCTACGGTGGCAAGCTGGCCGGCATCTCCTCCATATTCAGCGCGATCTCTGAGTATGGCCACATGCCTGTCAACAGCCTCTTTACCACCTCTGACATCCCCAACTACCACACCTACAAAAAGTCCGAGTGCCCCTACTGTAAGGATGGCCAGCGGATCGAGGCCCTGGTTAATGGCTACGGATATTCCGAACTCAAGTAAAGAAGAAAACTATATATAAATAGAGGCAACCCAGCTGTGGTCCGGGTTCTTCCTGTCCGGAAGACCAGATCCCTGCATGGTTGCCTCTTTTTTTTCCATATTAACAGATATATTAATAGATTCTAAAAGGCCAGCCGGCCTTACAGGCTGTCAAAAGTTCCCAGAGATAACCATTTATGACCGGAGACTCCTTAGACGGTAACATCTATGGCCGAAACTCCTCAGACGGTAACATCTATGGCCGAGGACACCTCATTAATAGCCTCCTCAAGAAAGCCCTGCTTCCTCACCTCATCAATATCCGGCAACTCCTCCATGGAAGAAACCCCAAAACAACGCAGAAACTCCTCCGTCGTCCCAAAAACGATAGGATGACCAATGGTATCCAGCCTGCCCAGCTCCTTAATCAGACCATATTCCATAAGCTTATTAACGGCAAAATCACATTTTACCCCACGGATGGCTTCAATCTCCTGCCTGGTCACCGGCTGCTTATAGGCAATAATGGACAGGGTCTCCAGAAGAACATCCGTAAGAGACCGCTTCTTAGGCCTGGAAACCAACTTTCTGATATAGTCGTAAGTCTCAATCTTAGTACAAATCTGCCAGGAGCCTTCCAGCTCCTTCAAGGTAATCCCCCGCTTCCGGTCACCATACTCCACCTGCATCTCCCGGAGCAGATCTTCCACCTGACCAGCCTCCAGCTCCAGCACCTCCGCCAGCCGGGCCGGCTCCACAGAATCACCCATGGTAAAAAGAACCGCCTCAATAATACCCTTGATCCTGTCCTTCTCTTCCACAGACAAGGAGGCAGACATACCCTCTACATCAAAATACGCCTGGCCGGAAGCATCCTCCGACAACCTGTCAAGAACTAAACCCTCCGACAGGCCCTCTCCCTCTTTTACCACATCCACTTTCTTCTCTTCCATAAGCACTCACTTCCAACCAAATCTACTAAAAAAATTAAAACAACAATTCAAAACTTCCAGCAAAAATACCTGGTCCAAAACCACCGCAAGTCCCCAGCGCAGGAAAATCCGCAGGTATAGCATGACTTTTTTTGAGACAGCCCTATAAGCTGCCGGATTATCACAAAAAAGGCTTTCAAAAGCCATAGCCGATACCCCTATTCCGGGCCGTCCAGATATATTTCGGCGAAATTTCCTTCCTGGCTCACCTGCAGCTCACCCATTTTCATAAGCTCGAGCACCGCAAGAAAAGTCACAATCACCTTCTCCCGGGAAGGCTGAATATCCAGAAGCGTCCGGAAATTAATCCTTTTAAAACCCCGGATCGTCTTCCTGATATCTTTCATCCGGTCCTCCACCCGGTACTTCTCCTTCTGGATTTTGCCAAAACGGCTGCGGACCGGGTCTTCCATGTCCTTTTTACGGCGGATTACCATCTGGAACACTTCATTTAGTTTGGTCAGGGACAGGTCTCCGACAATCTCCTCAGGCACTACCGGCTCCTGGTACTGGCGGATCTCCCTGGGTACACTCTCTTCCCTGTAGAAAACCTTCTGGGCATCCACACTCAGATCCTTGAGCTCCATGGCCGCATATTTGAACATTTTATATTCCATAAGCCGCCTTACCAGCTCCTCTCTGGGATCCTCCTCTTCCTCCTTCTCTTCCTTGGGCAGAAGCATTTTGGATTTGATCTGGAGAAGAGTTGCCGCCATAACCAGAAACTCACTGAGGGAATCCATAGATTCCCCCTCTTCCATGCTATGAAGATATTCCATGTACTGGTCTGTGATTTCCACGATGGGAATGTCATAAATATTTACCTTATTCTTTTCAATTAAATGCAAAAGAAGATCCAGGGGACCTTCAAATGCATCTAGCTTTACATCTATTTTCATCTTTCCAACTCAGAAACCTGTCCCCAGGCTGGGGACTAGTCACAATCTAAAGATTTACAGTCTGCTGTCAGGATATCCGTCCCGACCACTTCCGGTCACTATTTGGTTTTGATCACAGAAGCGGAATGCCTGCTGTCTATTTTACGGGAAGCCTCGTCCAGCATGGGGATGGGAACTGTCTTAGGCTCGGGAAGAATCTCTACCCGGTAAATGATGGCCCCCAGGGCAGGGATCGTGATATGGAACTTTCGTCTCCACCACTTGTAGCCCTTCAGCTCTGCCTTTACGGGCTCGTCTGATCCGGCGAAATAACCATCAAACTCCTGCCGCTCTCCGGACAGGACTTCGTGGAGTACCGCATTATGATCATAGCCAAATTCGAAATCATCATACTGGTTCTCACTGGCATTGATGACCACGATAAACTTATCATCCCCGTAGGACCGCTCATAAATATACACGGTCTTATCTACTGCCTCAACCTCAATCCAGCGGAAGCTATCCTGATTATATTCCTGGCAGTAGAAAGCAGGCTCACTGAGATAAAGCTTATGCAGCTTCTGCAGGAACCTCCGGAAAGCGTCATGCTTGGGATACTGGAGCAGCATCCAGTCGCATTCCTTTCTCTCATCCCACTCCCGGAACTGGCCCAGCTCATTTCCCATAAAGTTAAGTTTTTTACCCGGATGGGTGAACATGTAAGTGTAGAGTGTTTTTGCCTGCTGGAATTTATAATCATAATCTCCCCACATTTTCTGCAGGATCGTCGCCTTGCCGTGAACCACCTCATCGTGGGAGAAGGGCAGCAGGTAATTCTCCTGGTAGAAATACATCATGGAAAAGGACAGGGCATGGTAATGGAAACGGCGGTCATTGGGATGGATCCTGAAAAAGTCCAGGGTATCATTCATCCAACCCATATCCCACTTATAGTCAAAACCAAGGCCGTCATATTCCACCGGCGCAGTCACCTTGGGAAAACTGGTGGAGTCCTCGGCAATCAGCATGGCTGTAGGAAACATCTTCTGCAGGCCGGAATTCATATTCTTTATGAAATCAAGAGCGCCTTCATTGATGCCCCGGGAGGAATCCCCGCCCCAGTATATGGCGTTGCTGATGGCGTCCATCCGGATTCCGTCAAAATGGAATCGATCCATCCAAAAGGCAGCGGAGGACTGGAGAAAGCTTCTGACCTCTCCCCTGTAATAGTTGAAATTACAGGTTCCCCATTCGCTGTAGCCCTTGGAAGGGTCAGCGTACTCATAAATGGCTGTGCCGTCGAACCGGCTCAGGGCGTAATTGTCAGTGATGAAATGGACCGGTACGAAATCCATGATCACACCAATTCCGTTCTTGTGAAGGGTATCCACCAGTTCCATCAGCTGGACGGCATTCCCATAGCGGGAGGTAGGACAGAAATAACCACTCTGCTGGTAGCCCCAGGACTGGTCTGAAGGATGCTCTGAAACAGGCAGCAGCTCAATGTGGGTATAGCCCATCTCTTTGGCGTAATCAGCCAGCTGTCTTCCCAGCTCATCATAGCTGTACCATCCATTTTCCTCATCCCCAGGATTATTCTTCCAGGAACCGGCATGAACCTCATAAATATTCATAGGCCTGTCATAATTCTTATTGCGCTTGTCCATCCATTCCTTGTCATCGAAGCTGTAGGCATCCAGGTCAACAATCACAGATGCCGTCCCCGGACGCAGTTCTGATCCAAAGCTGTAGGGATCAAACCGGTCCATCACCAGGCCATCCTGCTGATAAATGCGGTATTTATACATCATACCGGGCCTGGCATTCTTCACGGTGAGTTCAAAAATGCCGGACAGACCGTCCTGTACCATCTCCGAGTCACTGCCATCCCAGTCATTAAACTGGCCAATCAATTCTATCTTCAAGGCATTGGGCGCATAAACCCGGAAAAGGACTCCCTCCTCCAGAAGATGAGCTCCAAAATATTTATAGGCGTCAAAGGCCTTTCCAATGTAAAATTCATGAAGATCCATATGGCTTCTCCTCTCTTGTATCCCTGCACAAAACCCATAATCAATTTAAAACCTACAAAGCTTCTTACCGGCCGGGTGACACAGACCCGGCTGCCAGCCCAGGCTAATCTTCCAGAAACTCAATAAGGCCCTGGTCGAGCCTGCTGATCCTGGCCTGGGAATAAACCTCATAACCGGCATCCTCCAGTCTTCTCCTGCCTCTTTGGAAAGATTTCTCAATCAGGATACCAATGGCGGTAAGTTCTGCGCCTGACTCCCTGATGACAGTAGCGGCTCCTGTTGCCGCCTCTCCATTGGCAAGAAAATCATCAATCAAAAGAATCTTGTCTTCCGGATCTATATATTTCCTGTCCAAAGTCAGCTGATAGGTAGTTCCCTTGGTAAAGGAAGTAACCTTGGTCTGGTATACATTCCCATTCAAAATCCGGGAGGTCTGCTTTTTCAAAATCACTAACGGCAGGCCCATAAATCTGGCCGTCACATAGGCGGGTGCGATTCCTGAACTCTCAATAGTAAAAACCTTGGTGATCCCCCGATCCTGAAAATGCCGGGCAAAATCCTCACCCAGCGCTTCCATAAGCTGGGGGTCCACCTGATGATTGATAAAACTGTCCACTTTGAGTACCGATTCATTGAGCGCTTTTCCATCTTTCCTGATGCGATCACATAGTAACTTCACTTTTCTTTCCCCTCTTTATGCTGCCTGGCCACAAAACAGTGTCCTTTATCTTTGATATGCTATATATTATACGGGACTATCCCGATGACCGGGATGATATATGATTCGATTATACATGAATCTTTCTTTAATTTCTACTATGACTTCTCCTTGAATAAGGTCCATTTTCTTTATTTTCTGCCATAAGTTCCCAAAGGATATAGTCCATTTTCTTTATTTTCTGCCATAAGTTCCCGATAAACATAGTCCATTCACTTTATTTTCTGCTGAGTCTTCCCAAAGGATGCGGCCCATTTTCTATCATCAGGGTCTCTTTTCCCAAACTTAAAAGGCTGCGGCACTCTGTTTTTACAGAGCGGTCCGCAGCCTTCTCGTCATAATCTTTTTAAAATGTGAGTTATACATGCCCAAAAGTCAGCCTCTAAGGGCTCCCTTGTCCGGCATTAACATAATCCGCGATAACTATTATCTTACTTCGCGTAGTCAACAGCTCTTGATTCACGAATGACATTAACCTTAATCTGTCCGGGATAATCGAGTTCATTCTCGATCTGCTTGGAGATATCCCGGGCAAGGAGTATCATCTCTGAATCACTTACCTGGTCAGGAACTACCATTACTCGAATTTCTCGCCCTGCCTGAATAGCAAAAGTCTTTTCAACTCCCTTGAAGGAATCGGCAATGTCTTCTAACTGTTTTAATCTCGTCGTGTACGTCTCAAGTGTTTCGCGTCTTGCTCCTGGTCTTGCAGCTGAAATAGTGTCGGCGGCCTGAACAAGGCAAGCAATCAAACTAGTAGGTTCCACATCGCCGTGATGTGATGCAACAGCATTTATTACGACTGGAGATTCTTTATATTTCTTACATAAATCCACACCTATTGTAATATGAGAGCCCTCCATCTCGTGATCGACTGACTTGCCGATATCATGGAGCAGGCCGGCTCTTTTTGCCAAACGTACATCTTCGCCAATCTCTCCGGCCAGTAAACCGCAGAGCTGTGCAACCTCGATAGAATGCTTTAAAGCATTCTGTCCGTAACTGGTACGATACTTCATCTTACCAAGGAGACGGACAAGTTCCGGACGGATACCGTGAATACCAACTTCGAGGACCGCTGCCTCGCCTTCTTCACGGATCGTCTGTTCTACCTCGTTCTTTGCCTTTTCAACCATTTCTTCAATTCTTGCCGGATGGATTCTTCCATCGACAATCAGCTTTTCAAGAGCAATTCTTGCGACTTCTCTCCGAATCGGATCAAAACTGGATAGTATGACTGCTTCCGGCGTATCATCAATAATGAGATCCACGCCTGTCAATGTCTCGATGGTACGTATATTACGGCCCTCACGACCAATAATACGGCCTTTCATCTCGTCATTGGGAAGCTGCACTAAAGAAATCGTGGTCTCAGCTACATGGTCAGCCGCACACTTCTGGATTGCGGTGACAACATATTCCTTGGCCTTCTTCGATGCTTCTTCCTTGGCTCTGGTCTCAAGTTCTTTAACCAGAACCGCCATTTCCCGCTTAACGTCATCTTCTACCGTTTTAAGAAGATACTCTTTTGCCTGTTCAGAGGTTAATCCTGAAATTCTTTCCAGTTCCTGCAGACGTTTTGCATGTAACTCTTCTACCTTTGCTCTCTGCTTATCAAGAGAACTTTCCTTGCGGGAAAGAGCCTGTTCTTTCTTCTCGAGAGAATCAGATTTACGGTCGATGGCTTCCTCTTTGTTGAGGACCCTCTTCTCGTATCTCTGCAGCTCTGTCCTGCGCTCTCTGCTCTCCTTTTCGAATTCGTTCTTGGCCTTTAATGCCTCTTCCTTTGCCTCTAACAGGGCTTCGCGTTTCATGGCTTCCGCCTCTGTTACGGCTCCGTCAATAATCGAGCGGGCCTTCTCCTCCGCGCTGCCAACTTTCTTCTCAGCAACGTTCTTATAATAAGATGTAGCTGCAAAAAAAGCGACCAGTGCAGAGACGACAATCGCAAGCAGAACAACAATCACAGTGATTGGAGTCATATCTACAGGAGCACCTCCTTATGAAATTATTGGTTGCACCAAAGTACAACACTCTAATATTAAACTCAATTCGTTCAAAAGTCAAGATAAAACGAGGAATCCTCTCAATTAGACACTGTAACAAAAGGCCATCTCAGAATCGGTCCTGAACTTGTAAGGTTCAGCTTCTTAAGATCTGCCCTTCCCTTAGCCCCTCAGGCGGCCTAATCTCCTTCTTCCTGCAGCCGCCTGACCACAGACCTGACCAGGTCCGCCCGGTAACCCTTTCTGTAAAAATGGGCCTCTGTCTTCATCCTGGCAGTATCGTCAAATTCAGGAAATCTCCTCAGGTACTTACCCACCAGTGGCAGCAGGTCCTTCTCCTCCTGGCCGCCGGCCTCCTCAAAAACCAGAGCCAGCAGGTCTTCCGGAATCCCCTTCTTAAGGAGCTCCATTCTGATCATACGGAAGCTCTTCCTCTTCCGCTTGGTCTCCATATAATCCCTGGCATACTGCAGGTCGTCCACATAACCGCAGCCCTTGACATAGTCCATGGCCTGGTCCAGGGAAAGGGGGTCTGTGAAAGACTTCTCCAGCTTCTGCCGCAGTTCATGCTCTGTCTGGTCCCTCTTGGCCAGAATACCAATGGCCCTTCTTTTGGCCCTGGGCAGAGCATAACGGAGGCGCATCTGCTCCAGATCTTCCTCCGTCACAGATGCGCCTTCTTCCAACCTGCATCTTGTTATCTCAGAAGGATACAGGTATATACCCTGCCTGGTACCGGGATTCACATAGATCTTCTTACCGCTGGTCTTCTCCAATGTAATCCGGTATAGCATAATTATTACTCTGTTCTTTCTCCGTCAGCAAAGGGGTCCATGGCCGTTTCATCCCCGGCCGGCACTCCCATGGCCTTCCTGGCTGCTTCATCAACCGGCAGCTGGAAGATCTCGCGGACCTTCATCTCCACTTCCGCCATAACATCCGGATGCTCACGGAGATACTTTTTGGCATTCTCCCTGCCCTGACCGATCTTCTCGCCCAGGTAGGAGTACCAGGCCCCGCTCTTCTTAATGACATCCACCTTGACAGCCAGATCTACCAGGTCTCCCTCCCGGGAGATACCCTCACCAAACATAATATCAAACTCAGCCTCCTTAAAAGGCGGAGCCACCTTGTTCTTTACAATCTTTACCCTGGTGTGGTTGCCAATGATCTCACCGGCCTGTTTGATGGCCTCCACCCGTCTGACATCCATACGGACCGAGGAGTAGAACTTGAGGGCTCTTCCACCTGTGGTGACCTCAGGATTACCGAACATGATGCCTACCTTCTCACGGAGCTGGTTGATAAATACTACAACACAGCTGGAGCTGGAGATCACGCCGGTCAGCTTCCTCATGGCCTTGGACATGAGCCTGGCGTGAAGACCTACCTGCTGGTCATCCATATCACCGTCAATCTCTGCCTTGGGAACCAGGGCCGCAACAGAATCGATAATCACGATATCCAGGGCACCGGACCGGATCATGGTCTCCGCGATCTCGAGAGCCTGTTCACCGTTGTCAGGCTGGGAAATGTAGAGATTATCAATGTCTACGCCGATCTTCTGGGCGTACTGGGGATCCAGGGCATGCTCGGCATCAATAAAGCCGGCAATACCGTTCCGCTTCTGGGCCTCCGCGATCATATGGAGGGCGACCGTGGTCTTACCGCTGGACTCAGGGCCGTAGATCTCAATAATCCTGCCCCGGGGAACTCCTCCCACACCCAGGGCCACATCCAGGCTGATGGAGCCTGTGGGGATGGACCTGACGTTCATGTTAGCCACCGAATCGCCAAGCTTCATAATGGAGCCCTTGCCAAAACTCCTCTCTATAGATGAGACAGCACTGTTCAAAGCCTGCAGCTTAGCCTCTCTGTCACCGATATATTCTACTCTGGTATCACCAGAATCTGCTTTCCTTGCCATATCTTTAACATCCTCCTATAAAAACGCATAACAGAACAAATGTTCTAATCTGATGATATTCTATCACAAGTCAGAAACAAAAACAAGTGTTCGATTCAATAATTTTCATCATCGGTTGTCAATCTTTTCCGGGTACATATCGTGGTGGGTCAGCCTGTCTACAGCCACCTGCTCCCACATGGTTCCCGGCTTTCCGTAATTGGTGTAGGGGTCGATACTGATCCCGCCCCGGGGAGTAAATTTACCCCACACTTCAATGTATTTTGGATCCATCAGCTTCACCAGATCTTTCATGATCACATTAACACAATCTTCATGGAAATCCCCATGGTTACGGAAGCTGAATAGGTAGAGCTTTAAAGACTTACTCTCGACCATCCGGACATCCGGCACATAGGAAATATAGATCGTGGCAAAATCCGGCTGGCCGGTCATAGGGCATAAACTGGTGAATTCCGGACAGTTAAACTTTACAAAATAATCGTGATCCTGGTGTTTATTGACAAAAGTTTCGAGAAGCTCCGGCGCATAATCTGCCGGATAGCTGGCACGCTGGTTTCCCAGCAGGCTTACACCGCTAAGCTCCTGTCCCGTTCTTCCACTCATAATTCTCTCCTTTGCATTCTCTGGACCCGGTTGAATCCCGGTCTGGTCATTTGCGACAATCCAGTCCGTAGTCCAGCCCACAATCCAACCCGGCAGCTCAGACTGCTAGTTTAACTTGACAGTCGAGCCCGCTAGTCTAACCTGTCAGTCCAGCCCGCTAGTCTAACCTTTCAGTCCAGCCCGCTAGTCTAACCTGTCAGTCCAGCCCGCTAGTCTAACCTTTCAGTCCAGCCTGCTAGTCTAACCTGGCAGCCCAGCCCGCTAGTCTAACCTTTCAGTCCAGCCTGCTAGTCTAACCTGGCAGCCCAGCCTGGTAAAATTATATCACCGCAAAGTCAAAAGACCCGCCGTCTATTTCTTCCTTTCATAGCTGCAGAAGCAAAAAGCCAGCCCTTTCTCCTCCAGGGATTCTCCCTCTTCCTTTAATAGCCAGTCCGGGTGACGGTCCAGGTCCGGCATCCAGGTGTCCGCTTCAAACTCCTGGTCTATCTTTGTGATGATGGCCTTGTCACACCTGGGCAGCATCATCCGGTAAAGAGATTCCCCACCGACAACGTAGACCTCCTCACTGTCATAACCTTCCAGGATGGTATTAAGTTCATCCACACCCCTGGCCACGATGGCGCCTTTGCCGTCGTAGCCTTCCTGGGATGTCAGGACGATATTGATCCGGTGGGGCAGAGGTCTTCCTCCGGGGAAGCTTTCGAGAGTCTTCCGTCCCATAACGATCACATGGCCTGTTGTCGTCGCGGCAAAATGCTTGAGATCCCTGGAAATGTGGGCCAGCAGCCGGCCCTTATGTCCTATGGCCCAGTTTCTGTCAACAGCGGCAATAATAATCATAACATTCCACCTGCTCTCATTATATAGCTATGGGTATATTTTTTACCTGGGGACCGGTTACATAGTTCTCAATCTTGAAATCATCCACAGTAAAATCATAAAAGTTTTTGATCTCCGGGTTCAGGGTCACCCTGGGTGCAGGGTAGGCCGGCCGTTTAATCAATTCCTTGATAATAGGGATATGGCGGTCATAAATGTGGGCGTCAGCGATGACATGGACCAGCTCTCCCGCCTCAAAACCACTGACCTGGGCGATCATCATCAGCAGGGCCGCATACTGGACCACATTCCAGTTGTTGGCCGCCAGCACATCCTGGGATCGTTGGTTTAAGATAGCATTGAGCCTATTGCCGGTCACATTGAAGGTCATACTGTAGGCACAGGGATAGAGATTCATCTCATGGAGGTCCTCATGGACATACATATTTGTCATGATCCTCCGGCTGAAGGGATTCTCTTTCAAGTCAAATAGCACCCTGTCCACCTGGTCCATCTCACCTTCCCGGTAGATATGCTTTCTACCCATCTGGTAGCCGTAGGCTTTGCCGATGGACCCATCCTCATCGGCCCATTCATCCCAGATATGACTGTGCAGGTCATGGACATTGTTGGACTTTCTCTGCCAGATCCAGAGAATCTCATCAATGGCAGACTTAATGTAGGTCTTTCTGAGGGTGATGGCCGGGAACTCTGCTGAAAGGTCGTAACGGTTAATCACACCGAAGCGCTTGATGGTATAGGCACTGGTCCCATCCGGCCATTTAGGCCGCACTTTCTCTCCCTCAGTGCTGAAACCGTGATCGATAATATCATTACACATATCTATAAATATCTGATCAGCCAGACTCATAAACGTCTCCCTTCTATGCCGGCACAGCCGCCTGACACAAACCGGTCCCTGCGGACCTCCTGGCCTGGGCCTTATTAAGACCCCTGCCGGCTGCCTGGGCATCTGTAAAACGATCTAAAGTAACTAATGAATACTCCTTCCCTGGTTGATATTTCCTTAAAAAAGTATTAGAATAAATGCATCAGGGAGATAAATCCCACAGAGCAGGAGGATATATATTCATGAAAAAAAGATATCTTTTCTTATTTTTAGCAGCATTATGCGCGGCTGCAGCCGCCATCTATCTCTGTAAGGACCGACTGAAGGGCCTGCCCTTCTTCAACCGTTTCCTCGGCGATTCCGACATTGAGGATCCGGAGGAAGATATTCTCAGAGAGTACGAAGAAACCATGGCCAAGTCCTCAGGCGAAGAAGCTCCTGCCAATTTCAGTGCAGAAGGCTTTGAGCCCGGTGACCAGACCAGAGACAAGGAAGAGAAGTCTTCCAAAAATAAGATCCGCCGAGGCTACACAGAAATCCACTTCCACCGGGAAGAAGAGGCCCTTGCAGATCCGGCATAAGAAACCCCAGCGGGCAGTCACCAGACTGCCTGCTTTTTTTGATTCCCGGTCAATCGGGGAATCGTCTGGGAATCAGACTCCTTCCGGGGTATACGCCATCAGCGGGCTTCCTTTAAAAGCTGCTTTAATTCATCCACATCAAACTGGTAATGGCTGTTGCAAAAATGACAGTTTACCTCGATAGGCTTTCCCTCATCAATCATTTCCTGGATATCTTTCCTGCCGATACTTACTACAGCCCGGGACACTCTTTCCTTAGAACAGTTGCAGTAGAATTCCGTGGGAATCTTTTCCTCTATGGTCATATCCATCCCCTCAAAAATCTCTGCCATCATGTCCTCCGGGGTCTGGCCGGCATCCAGGTGGGATGTCACTGAGGAAAAGGCCTCCAGCCTCTGCTCCAGGGCTGTGATGACCTCATCGCTGGCGTAGGGCATCATCTGAATCATAAAGCCCCCGGCCCGGCGGACCGTATTCTCCCTGTTCATAAGGACTCCCAAAGCCACAGACGTTGGAATCTGCTCTGAGGAAGCGAAATAATAGGTCAGGTCTTCGGCAATCTCCCCTGTGACCAGATTAGTCTGTCCCGAGTAGGGCTCCCTGAGGCCCAGGTCCTTGATTACTGTCAGCACTCCCCTGCCCAGGGCTCCGCCCACATCCAGCTTGCCCGCCTTGCTGGGCGGGAGCATAACTACAGGATTATAAACATAGCCTTTCACTCTGGCTTTTGCGTCTGCCGTCACAATCAGACCTCCGATGGGACCATCGCATTTGATCTGGATCGTAACCAGATCACTGTCATTTTTACACATAGACCCCATCATGGCTCCTCCGGTGAGAAGCCGGCCCAGGGCCGCCGTCACAACCGGGCTGGTCCCGTGGAGCTGTCTGGCCTTCTCCACCAGGTTTTTTGTTGTCGCCGCAAAAAAGCGGACCTGATTATCAGCGGCCATGCCGCGGATGATATAGTCTTCCATCAAATTATTCCTTCTTTCACTACTCTTGTATATAAAGACCCGGCCTGTAAAAACCCTGATCCTTTTTCCTCTGTATTATTCTTAGGTCCTCTTGACCTGACCAGGGTCATAGTCCCTGCCGGCTCTTTCCCTTCTCCCGGGCCAGAAGGAGAACCCTCTGACTCCCGGGCCCGGCCGGCCGCTTGTCATAACCGTCCCAGGCCGCGAGGAAGTCCATGCCTCCCTCCCGGACCAGTCTTTTCATCTCTTCAAGGGTGTAGCCTCTCTGCAAATGCTCTTCTTCAAACTTTCTAAACAGGTCATCCCCTTCCCGGACAAAAACCCTGAGACTGATCTCATTGATGTGACTTGCCTCATCGTAATCATTATACCAGATAAAGCTGACATCTTCCCTGTCCTCAGCGATTACAGAGTCTCCGATCATATCCCGGTACTTGTGTTCCGTATTAAAATCAAAGAGAAACAGCCCTCCTGGATCAAGATAATTATTCACCAGGCGAAAGACCTGCTTCAATTCACCGGGGTCCAGTATGTAGTTGATACTGTCACAGACTGAAACGGTGACAGCCACAGTACCATAAAGCTCAAAAGCTCTCATATCCTGAAGAAGAAAGAGACAATCAGCCGGAGATTCCTCCCTTGCAATCTGCAGCATATCCACCGAGGAATCCACCCCGATCATATCGTAGCCTGCCTGGTCCAGCTGCCGGGTCATCTTCCCGGTGCCGCATCCAAGCTCCAGGGCCAGACCTCCATGAATCCCATGATCCCTGAAAATCTCCAGGATCCGGCCGGCCCACTGGTCATAAGGCACATTATCCATGAGTTCATCATAGACCCGGGCAAAGCTCTCATAGCTTCTCTCTTTGCTCATAATCATCCTCCTCCAAGGCGATAAATTCTCCCAGGACATAGGAATAGAGGTAGATCCGGTCAACCTTCCCGCCCCAGACCTGTTCAAGAGCCAGCTTATAATATAACATCTGAGTCCGATAGCGGTCAAGAAGGAGCCTTTCCTGGCCTGCCAGGAGATAATCTGTCTTATAATCAATGAGCCAGAGTCCCTCATCAGTCTCGGCGAAAAGGTCAATCACTCCCTGGACTACAATAGTCTCCTCCTCATCCTGGGAAACCCGGTCTTCTTTCACTCCGGGCCTGGCCAGGTCTGACCCTTTGATTCCTATGGTAAAGGGCAGCTCCCTGTGGAGTCTTCCCTCCCTGTCCAGCCGGCGCAGATCTTGTCCCAGACTGGAGAAAAGGAAACGCTCAGCCCCTCTGTGCAGCCAGGCTTCATCGATATCCTTAAGTTCAGGATAAGCATCCTTGAGAATCCCGATTTCCCGATGCAGCCTGTCAGGACTGTCAATATCACCAAAGGGCAGCAATTCCATCATCTTATGGACCAGAGTTCCTCTGGCCGCCCCCAGCAGCTTCTCCTCCCTTTCTTCCTTAAGGAAGGCCGGCAGCAGCCTTTCTTCCCGCTCCGGGCCTGGAGAAACTTCTCCAGCCAGGTCTGCCGGATTGCCATACTCTGCCTGGCCGGGACCCCCATCCTCACCGGGAAGAAGAATCTGGCTCAGCTTTTTCAGTTCAGACACAGAATATTTTCTCTTTTGGCCTATGGCATCCTGGTAGGGATAGCTTCTGGAAAATGCCTGACGGACCGGACTGGCGTCCACTTTTTGGGCCGCCATCTTCAAGGCCTCTTCCAGGGAAATATCTGTCTCCTCCCCATCCTCCTGGCCAAAGCGGTCCTTCACATCTTCCCAGCCTGACCAGCGAACCTGCATCTGGTCCTGGTCATGGGGAATGTCAAGAACTGCCGGCAGCAGCCAGTCCAGATAGGAGACTGCGGACATCTTGAAACTTCTGTTTATGGTGACTTCTTCACTTTCGTCCAGCTTTTTCCTTGTCACTGCCCCGGTTAAGAGCAGCTTCTTTTCTGCCCGGGTCATGGCCACATAGAGGACCCTCAGTTCTTCTTCCAGGCTTTCCTTTTTCAGCTGGTTCTGAATGATAGCCTTCATCATGGAACTATGCCTGTAACGGAGAACAGGATCTATCCACTCCATACCAATTCCCAGCTCGGGGTGGTGGACGATGGCATCCTGGTTCCATTCTTTTTTATTGAACTGATGGGACAGGCCGCTGACAAAGACCACAGGGAATTCCAGGCCCTTGCTCTTATGGATGGTCATAAGCCGGACCACATTATCCCGGTCCCCGGCTCCACCAGCCATCTCAGGCTCCAGCTCATAGGTCCGCAGCTGGTCCATATAACGCTTGAAATAAAAGAGACCCTTGTACATGGTTTTCTCATATTCCTCAGCCTTCTCCAGCAGCATAAGCAGATTCTGCTTCTTCTGCTGGCCGTCGGGCAGGAGCTGGACCATATCATAGTAACCGGTCTTCGTGTAGATCTCCCATAGCAGCTGACCCAGGGGCAGGTCCTTTTTCCTGAGGCGGAATTCCCCCAGCATATCCAGAAAGTCCTGGCACTTCCCAAGCAGAGCCTTATCCTCCCCCCGCTCCAGACAGAGCTTTAAGAGGTCATAGATGGAATACTCCCTGCGGACAGAAAGCTCAACCTGTAATTTTAATTTAATCAGGTCTTCCTCGGTAAAATGACCGATGGAGGACAGGAGAACCGAGGCCATGGGAATATCCTGGTAGACGTTATCCACGATTGCCAGGACGTTCATCATCAGACTGATTTCCCTGCTGGCGAAATAACCCGTCTTGTTTTCAGAAAACACAGGGATACCCCAGCTCTCAAGCCAGCCGGCATATTCGTCAATCTCCTTTTTCGACCGCAGCAGGATCACCATATCCCGGTACTGGTAGCCCTCCCCTACGAGTTCATCGATTCTTTTGGCAATGATGGCGGCATCAAGCCCTTTATCATCTGGGACGTCTGCTCCGTCAGGAAGGTCATCATCCTTGATATAAAAGAGACACTCCGAAGGCGTAGTCTCCCCGGCCATGGGCCCATTTTCCCCAGGCCGCAGCTCCGTCTCCTCATCGTAATCCACACCACCAAAATCTGCGCTCATCAACCTGGAAAATATCTGGTTGACCAGCCAGAGCACCTGGGGGTTGGACCGGAAATTATCTCTCAGTTCTATACGGACTCCCTCCTGGGCTGCCCCACTGTCACTGGCCTGATCCAGGTCCGGGTTCCAAGGCTCGTAGCGGTTTCTCCTGGCCACAAAGAGATCAGGCCTGGCCTGACGGAAACGGTAGATACTCTGCTTGACATCACCCACTGTAAACAGCCTGCCCTTACCGGCGGCAAGCAGGAGGTTAATCATAGTCTCCTGAATCAGGCTGGTATCCTGGTATTCATCGACAAAAACAGCCTTGTAGGGCCGGGCGATCTGCCGGGCAGTCTCCGTCGGCAAAGGATATCCTTCCCCGTCAAAGCCTTCTAAAAGCAGACTGAGGGACATATGCTCCAGATCATCAAAATCGTAGACATTCTGGTCCTTTTTCCTGGCAAAATATAACTCTTCAAACCGCCTGGCCAGACGGATGTACTCCCTGACCAGGGGATAGATAACCCGGTTCTCCCGGGCCATATCCTCAGCAGGACAACGGAAGAGACCATCTCTTTGTTTATCCAGTATTTTCTTCTTTACAAAATCACAAAAATCCTTCAGGACCTGCTTGCCAGGCCAGTCCTTGTCAGGAGCCTTTCTCACCGTAGGAAACCTGGGCCAGGAAAGACTGTGCAAGTTATTATAGTAGTCATCATAAGACATTTTCCGGGTCAGGCCCTCCAGCATGGAACGGACTTTAAGATAATGACCCGAAAAGGCCTGGGGTCCATCCGCAAATCCCTCTTCCTGTGCCAGATTCTCCAACCGGTCAAGAGCCTCCCTGAACGGAATCTGTCCCTCTTTCACAAAGCTTTCCAGAAGAGACTTATATTCCTCTTCGTCCCCATCTGTAAGCAGGCTGGCCCGGTCTAAAACCTGGCTATACCAGCGGTCCACATCCGGGAAGCTTCTGGAAAAGCGATAGAGGTTGATGATACAGTCTTCCAGGCCTCCGTCCCTCCTGCCAGGAGCCATGGCCTCCACGAAACCAAGGAAATCCCGGCTGCCTTCCAGGTAGCTTTCTTCCAGAACCTGGCTGACTACCTCCATCTGCAGCAGTTTCATCTCCCCTGCCTCTCCCAGCCGGTAGGCCGGATCCAGCCCCAGCAGCTGGTAATTAGACCGTATGATCGAATTACAGAAGCTGTGGACTGTAGATATGGAAGCCTTGCGCAGCAGCCGGCTCTGCCTGCGGAGATTCTGGTTTTCAGGGTCTCCCTGCAGGCGGCGGGAAAGCTCCAGACCTATCCGCTCCTTCATCTCTGCCGCAGCGGCACTGGTGAAAGTCATAACAAGGATCTCATCGATATTTACCTCAGTCTCAGGATCGGAAACCAGGTCCGCGATCCTGCTTACCAGAACTCGGGTCTTGCCTGCTCCCGCACCGGCAGAAACCATGATATCTCTTCCCCTGAGGGATATGGCAAGGGCTTGTTCTTTTGTAAAGTCCATCACTCTTCCTCCTCCCGAATCTTCTCCAGAACTTCCTCTGAAGTAAATGACTGCAACCGGCGGTAATAATCCTTGAACAGGCCCTCCCCAAAACCACAGACAGACAAATACCTGCAATAACGACAGCCATCCGTCTTATTGGCTTTCTGGTAGGGCTCCGGAGCCATCTCACCGGAGTAGATCCGCTCAGCCAGCTTTCTGGCAGTAGCTACAACGTGATGCCTCATATCACGGAAATCTTCCGTTGTCATTACCTGGGACCTGGCGGTGGGGCTTCCGTCACCCTTTTTCCTATCCACGGCCATGGAATAGAGGCCCTTATAGCCCTCCTCCAACTTGTCGAGAATATCCTGGCTGCTGTTGGCATAACCCTTCATACGGAAACTCTGCCAGTACTTATCCTCATCAAAACGGTCCGCCCGGTAAAGAGGGTCCTGGAAACGGTAATAAAAGATTCCGGCCGGAACCACTTCTTTTCCCGTCTCCCTGCCATAGATATCCACCGCTGCCTCCAGGTAGAGCATGAGCTGGAGCTGCAGGCCGAAATAGATATCCTCCAGGTTCACATTACGGTCCCCTGATTTATAATCAACGATACGAAGAAGAACCTCCTTATCTTCCTGGCACAGGTCCACCCGGTCAATGATGCCATGGAGGGTCAGCTGCCGCCCGTCTTCAAGGACAAAGCTGGTGGACCCTCCCTGGCCCCGGAAGCCGAAGGAAGATTCGAAGCGGTCGGGCTCGAAGGCACTGTTTTTAAGCTGAAGCTGAATGGCCCGGACCGTCCTGTCCAGAATCCTGTGGACTCGGCTGATCTGGTACTCATTTCTGGCACTTCCCCCGAAGGCTTCCACCTTGTTCTCCTCCATGGCCAGCTTCATGGCCTCCTCAAGGAAACGGGCTCTGTCCTCTTCCGGCAGCTCCTTCCAGCGATAGCCGGACCTTTTTACCTGATCTGAGAAATAGCGGAGGGCAGTGTGGAAAAGGTTGCCGAAATCCGTATCCTGGAGGACAAACTCCTCCCTGTCCCTAAGCTCCAGACCATAATTACACAAGTAAGAAAATGGACAGGCCGAGAAAGTTTCCAGGCGGGATACGGAACTGTACAGTTCTTTCCCGTAGAGTTCTTCCACCAAGGCCGGACTTACATATCTGGTCCGTTTTTTAAGGTTAAGCTTATCCAGATAAGCGGCATATTCTTCCTGACAAGCCGCCTCTTCCATCCAGTAGCGGGCCAACATAAGGAAGACCCTGTCTTTCCTGTCCGGCTCAGCCATGTCTTCACCCTCTGCCTGCTCCAGCCAGGCCGGTTTCTTTTTCCGGATCCTTCCCAGACCTTCTATGAGCAGCTGTCTGCTGTCATCTATTCCAAAATACCAGCTGCCTGTATCAGCCGGGTAGGCCTGCTCTTCCAATTTGGGAAAAAGTCCTTTGCAGGTCCCAATAAGAGGTGAAGGTCGCAGCTGGTCATTGCCACGTCCTATGGCACTATAAGAAAAGTAGAGGTCTTCCGACGGTCTGGAGAAAGCCATGTACATGTAGAATTCATCCTCCATAGACCGCTCCAAAAGTCCGGCGGACAAGGAGAGACCGTATTCCCGCAAAAGCTCCTTATCCTCATCCTTGAGCAGGCCCCCGTCTTCCAGGACAGGAGGAATCTTACCGTCATTCATACCCAGGATAAAAAGAACCTTAATATCTGTCAGCCTGGTTCTCTTCAGGTCTCCCAGCACCAGCTGGTCCATGGTCAGGGGCGCCAAGCCCAGGCCCAGGCTCTCGAGTCCTGCATCCAGGATTTCAGAGACCTCTTTAAGCGACATAATCTCCTCCCCGAAAATCATGACAATCTTATCCAGCAGGTCCAGAAGCAGCTGGAATAATCTCCTGTGCTCTCCGGCCCGGATATGATCTCCGGTCTCTTCCGCCTGACGGGCCATCCTCTCCAGCTTGCCTGGGAAATCAAGCCGGTCCATAGCCATAAAGATGGCTTCCATTCTCGCCCTTACAGTCACCCTTTTGCCGCTGCAGGCTTTCACAAAGTCCCCGGTCTCTTCCATCAATCTGAGGCGGAGGGCCTCCAGCCGGGCCAGGGTCTCCTGGCTCTTACCTGCCAGCCGTCTCTCAAAGGGTTTAGACCACATACTTCGGCCTCTGACACCTGCTGACAGGACATAATTCTCCAGAAAATCGGTCTCCTCATCCAGGAAGTCCGACATACCTGCTTTCAGGTAGCGAAAGACACTCTCATAACTGTAATCCTTCTCTGCCAGATGCAGCAGAGCCCTGAGAGCCTCCACGCCGGAATGATAAGATAATCTTTTTTTAGAGTCCACAAAGACAGGAAGCTTCAAAAGATCTGCCTTTCTTCGAAAGGCCGTCTCATACTCGGCCACATCTCCGCAGAGCAAGGCGCAGTCCCGGTAGCGGATTCCCTTCTTCCTGACCAGGTATTCCACCTGCCTCAGGGCAAAATCCACCTCATCATCCTGCCGGTGGCAGGCCATAATATGGAGATGAGAGGGAACATCTTCCCAGGCCTTTTTCCTGATCCGGAAGGCATACTCTTCCAGGAAATAAAGCTCTGGATTATCCTTGAACCTGGGGGCAGGCCGATGGTTCAGGACAGTGACCGGCAGCAGGTCTGCCTTTCTCTCCCGGCACAGGGCCAGCAGGCTACCAATAAACTTACGGCTAAAGGAAAAAAGTTCCTCCTCATCACTCATAAGTTCCTCCGCCTGGGCCCCGTCCCGGGCAGGAATCGTCACCGTGACATGGACATTTGCCGCCACGGACAAAAGCTCACCCAGGAATTCAAGCTGAACCGGGGTAAAACCGGTAAAACCGTCAAAATAGAACTCATTATCCCTGGTCAGGCCTGAGGAGCTGACATAATCTGAGGCCAGGGTCAGGATCTGCTCGGTCACCATATACCTTCCGGAAATCTCCTGTTCAAATTCAGAAAATACCAGAGCCAGCTCTCTGCATTTGGACTGGAGGACCGGCCTGTCTCCCAGCTTTCCGGCCGTCTCTTCCAGATCCTTCCAGGACACTCCATAGCTGACCATCTCCATGAGGGCACTCTTCATCTCATCGATAAAGCCTGCTTTCCTCACACTTCGTTTAAAATAAGCCAGCTCGTCTTCCTTCCTGGATAAGATCCGGCGCAGGATCATGGCCACGCCAAGATCCTCCAGAATCTCAGCCGGCACATAGCCTGCCTCATCGAAGATCCGGTAGGCCAGCCTGTGAAAGCTGACCACATCAATATTAAAAAAACCTTTTTTCGGGTGCAGTTCAACCATCCTTCTTTGCATCTCCAGACTGAACTGCTCCGGAACGACCAGAAAATAATTCTTTTCAGAATGCCGGCAGGACTGGTCCACAATCTCCCTCAGCATACTTTCCGTCTTTCCCTGCCCGCTTTTTCCGGCAATCAAACGCAGTGCCATAGCAACCACCCCACTCTATCTCTGTCTATTAGTCATTATTGTCCTGAAGCCCCTGCCTCCGGAAGGCCAGCAGCTCCTGACGGAGGCTCTCCAAGAGTTCTGCCTCCGGAACCTTGCGAATGACCTCCCCTTTACGGATCAACAGTCCGACTCCCTTGCCTCCGGCTATACCCAGGTCTGCCTCCTTTGCTTCCCCGGGTCCATTCACCACGCAGCCCATCACTGCCACTTTCAGGCTGAGGTCATCAAATTCTGAGACCATCTTCTCCACCTGGTTGGCCAGACCGATCAGGTCGATACTGGTCCTGCCACAGGTGGGGCAGGATACGACCTCTATTCCGCCCTGTCTCAGTCCAAGGGTCCTCAGAATCTGCTTGGCTGAGGCGATCTCATTGACTGGATCTCCGGTCAGAGATACCCTGATGGTATCGCCTATGCCCTGATTGAGGATCAGACCCAGACCTATGGCGGACTTAATATTTCCTCGAAAGAGGGTCCCGGCCTCTGTAATCCCCACATGGAGAGGATAAGCACACTGGGGTGCCAGCAGTTCGTGGGCTCTGGCACACATAAGCACATCTGAAGACTTGATGCTGACCACAATCTGGTCATAATCCATGGCTTCAATCATGGCTACCTTATCCAGGGCACTCTCCACCAGTCCTTCCGCAGTCACCTTACCGTACTTTTCCACCAGGTCCTTTTCCAGGGAACCACTGTTGACCCCCACGCGGATGGGAACCCCGTACTCCCTGGCCTTGTCGACCACTGCCCGGACCCGGTCCTCCGACCCTATGTTACCCGGGTTAATTCTGATCTTATCCGCACCGTTCTCTATGGCAGCTATGGCCATGCGGTAGTCAAAATGAATATCCGCCACAATAGGGATATGGATTCTCTTTTTAATCTTGCCCAGGGCTTCTGCCGCCTCCAGGGTGGGGACTGTAGACCGGATGATCTCACAGCCTGCCGCCTCCAGCTCCAGAATCTGGGCCACGGTCGCCTCCACATCCTCTGTCTTTGTATTGGTCATGGACTGGATCAGAATGGGATTACCAGCTCCGATAACGCGGTCTCCGATTCTTATCTCCTTTGTGTGATCTCTATACATATTTTCACCCTTTCCTTTTGAAAAAACAGGCTGCCGCACTCGTTCTCTTTTCCGTAAGTACGGCAGCCTTCTGCCATCAAATATAGTACTCCCGTCTGAACCAGGGGGAAAATCTATCCCTGCAGGCAGACAGCCAGCTATAGTCTTAAATTGTAACAGGGCAGGACCTAAAGGTCATCCCACAAAAATATTATGAATATCGTTAGCCATAATCAGAACCATCAAAGCCATCAGCACAACAATTCCGGCAAAATGTACCATACCCTCTTTCTCAGGATCAATCTTCTTGCCGCGGATCATCTCCACAATGATGAAAACCAGCCGGCCTCCATCCAGGGCAGGAAGAGGAAGCAGGTTCATCACACCCAGGTTGGCACTGAGCAGAATGGCAAAACTCAGCATGCTCAAAATGACAGCCTTGCTGCCGTAGGGGGCAGACTCCTCGTAGGTATCCCCGATGGCATCCACGATACCCACCGGACCAGATACCTGCTTGACGGAAAACTTACCCAGAATCAGATACTTCAAACTCATCAAAGTAGACTTAATCTGATAGCGGACTTCCAGAAAGCTGTACTTGATCGTGCCCAGCAGACCCTGGGAGACATCATCAGTCATGGTCACACCGAAAATATAGCGGTCCTGGTCCGGGTCCACCTTCCTGACCACCTGGGTCTCCACTCTCTTGCCGTCTCTCTCATAGACCACATCCACCTCCGCCTTGTCATCGTGGAGGAAATTAAAAAGTGTGATCTCCCTGAAATTATAAATTCTTGACCCGTCCAGACTGATGATCCGGTCCCCGGGCCTGAGTCCGGCTTCATAGGCACCACTGGTCTCGTCCACCGTACCTAAAACTGCCGGGTCGGCCCCACCGATTCCCACCACAAAGAGGGCCAGGATAAAGGCAAGGATAAAATTAAAGAAAGGGCCTGCGAAAATCACGGCAAAGCGGGCCAGGGCAGACTTGCTGCCAAAAGCTCTCGGGTCTGTACTATCCCCGTCCTCGCCAAGCATCATACAGCAGCCTCCGAAGGGCAGCAGCTTGATACCATATTTGGTCTCTCCAATCTGCTTGCCGATGAGGGTCGGTCCGATTCCTATGGCGAACTCCTCAACCAGGATACCATTCTTCTTGGCTACCAGGCAGTGTCCCAGCTCATGGAAAATGATGACGGCACTAAACAGCAGCAGAGCCAGAATAATTTTTACCATAATAATCCTTCATATTCCTTTCTGTGAAAACCAGCCAGACAGGGTCATGTTGACTTGCGGCCTTGCCGGCTTTCCAATTAATCGATAGTTACGAATCTGACAGGAGTATATCATATCCCCCTGAAAAATCAATCAAAAAAATGTAAAATTTTGGTGAATACGCATTTCAGCTTCTGACCAGTCGGGCAAACCCTTTTCCAGGTGTCAGCCACCACAGGACCGCTGTCCGTTTTTCCCGGAGTCAGTCACCACAAGACAGCCGTCCGCTTTTCCCGGAGTCAGCCACCACAGGGCCGCTGTCCGTTTTTCCCGGAGTCAGCCACCACAGGACCACTGTCCGTTTTTCCCACAAACACTACAGGGAATGTCTGACAGCCCGCTTGTCACTTGAGCCCCACAACCAGCACCAGGATATAGTAAATGATAGGTGCCGTAAAAATAATGCTGTCAAACCGGTCCAGGATACCCCCGTGACCAGGAATCAGATTACTGTAATCCTTCACATCGTAATTCCTTTTTATGGCGGACGCCGTAAGGTCACCTATGATGCTGATCGCGCCTCCCACGGCACAGACCAGGGCAAAAACCAGGACAGGATTATAGCTTACCGTCAGGACTCTCCCAGCCCACAAACCATAAAGGGCACCCAGCAAACCGGCTCCCAGGATGCCTCCTACAGCTCCCTCAACCGTCTTTTTAGGACTGAGGACCGGGGACATCTTATGTCTGCCAAAAAGTCTGCCGGCACAGTAGGCCAGGGTATCATTACCCCAGGCGCTAAGGAATACCAGGGCAATCATGTAGGCCCCGTTATCCAGAATACGGATTCTGTAGATACAGGACAACATCACCGCTACATAAAATATTCCAAAATAGGTGATCGCCACATCCGAAATCACATATTTGGGGAAAGTAAATACATATACCGCTGCCATAAGCATAAGGATCAGCAGCATCAGGGGCATAATATACTGGTCCAGCACAAGAAGCAGCAGCAGATAATAAAGAATGGTACCAGTGTAAGCGATGACCGCCAGCCCTGATTTCTCCCGGCCGATCACCCGGATCAGCTCATATAGTCCTATCAGGGATATGACCGCTGTTGCGAGGAAGGTGACAATACCTCCGAAATAAAGGATGGCCACGGCCGCGATCACCAAAAAGATACCACTGATCAGTCTCTGTTTAAACATGCTTGTCTCCTCCGTCAGACGCCGCCGAAACGCCGGTCTCTGCTGCTGTAGTACTCTATTGCTTTAGCCAGCTCCTCCTTGTTGAAATCCGGCCATAAGACATCTGTGAAATAAAACTCCGTGTAGGCCAGTTGCCAGAGCATCCAGTTGGAAAGCCTCTGCTCGCCGCTGGTCCGGATCATCAGGTCCGGATCCGGCAGGTCTCTGGTATCCAGGTAACCACAAAAGACTTCCTCCGTAACTGACTCAGGGGCCAGTCTGCCCTCGGTGCAGTCCCGGGCAAGGGCTCTGACAGCCCGGATCATCTCATCCCTGCTGCCATAATTCAGGGCTATGGTAAAATTCAGCCCCGTATTGACCGAAGACACCCGCTCCAGCTCCTCGATGGCTTCAAGGATGTCCGGATCCAGCCTGGACCGCTCCCCGATTACCCGGACCTTCATATTATTTTTGGTCGTCCTGGCTATACTGTCTTTCAAATATTTGCGAAGCAGCCTCATCAGGGCCTTGACCTCTTTTTCCGGCCGTTTCCAGTTCTCCGTAGAAAAAGCGTAAACCGTCAGATATTTTATCCCCAGATCCCAGGCATCCTCACAGATCTGTTCCACCACCTTGGCTCCCTGGGAGTGCCCCATATTCCTGGGCATGAAATGTTTCTTTGCCCAGCGGCCGTTGCCGTCCAATATGATGGCCACATGCTGGGGGACCTTTAGAAGCTGTCCGTTAATTTCCTTTTCCAATGATAATCCTCCGACTAAAGCTACAGGCAGCCGGGGTCTGCCGACTGCCTTATTTCAAAACAAATCTTGTCATGTTCTTCATACCAAACAAGAGTAACCCGGAAGGTTCTTGCCGCCTTCCCGCTCCCGACTAAACAGTGAGGATCTCCTTGGTCTTCTTGTCGACAGCCTCGTCCACCTTCTTGATGTTCTTATCTGTCATCTTCTGAACCTTCTCAAGCTGATCCTTCTGGTCGTCCTCAGTGATCTCACTCTTCTTAAGCATCTTCTTAAAGCTGTCATTGGCATCCCTGCGGATATTGCGGATGGCTACCTTGGCTGCCTCTCCTTTTTTCTTTACATCCTTAGCCAGTTCCTTTCTGCGCTCTTCCGTAAGTTCCGGGAATACCAGCCGGATCACCTTGCCGTCGTTGTTAGGATTGATGCCGATATCAGAAGACTGGATGGCTCTCTCCACCACCTTGAGCATAGAAGTCTCCCAAGGCTGGATCACGATGGTTCTGGCGTCAGGAACCTGGACATTACCCACCTGCTGAATGGGGGTAGGAGTTCCGTAATAGTCTACTTTAAGCCTGTCAAGAACGTGAGGATTAGCCCTTCCGGCACGAATGGAATTAAACTCACGGTCAAGGTTCTCCAGGGTCTTCTGCATCTTCTCTTCATATTTCTCGATCATAAAATGTTACCTCCTGATGATCAGTTCCTATAGATCGCAGCCTGCTTCCTGCCGCGATAACCTCCTATGTCACATGACCGCTCTGACGGCGTCATGGTTCATTCTTTCTTACATCACATGTCCGCCCTGACGGCGTCATGATTCATTCTTTCTAAACAGTCACATAAGTACCGGTGAACCGCCCGTTCATCGTATTGACGATGCTGTTCTCTTCCTCCAGGCCAAAAATGACAAGGGGCATACGGTTCTCCAGACATAAAATCGTAGCAGCCAGATCGATGACCTGCAGCTTCTTGTCCAGAACTTCCTCCAGGGAAATCTCATCGAACTTGACAGCCTGGTCATTCAGCTTGGGATCGCTGTCATATACTCCGTCGATAGCCTTGGCCAGAAGGATGGCATCAGCTTCAATCTCAATAGCCCGGAGAGCCGTGGCCGTATCCGTTGAAAAATAAGGATGGCCGGTTCCCCCGGCAAAGAAAATAACCTCGCCGGCCTCAAGAGCTTCCAGGGCCTTATCTTTGGAGAAGAGATCTGAAAAGGTCCCACAGGAAAAAGGAGTAAAAATCCTGGTCTTCATTCCTTCCTGCCGAAGCATGTCAGACACATAAATACAGTTCATCACCGTGGCCAGCATACCGATCTGGTCTGCCTTGGTCCGCTCCATACCCTCGCTGGTACGTCCCCGCCAGAAATTACCTCCACCGATGACGATGGCAGTCTGGACACCCATATCCACGACTTCCTTTATCTGCCTGGCAACTCCGCGCACAGTATGCTCATCAAAGCCTGTCTTATTCTCACCTGCCAGCGCCTCGCCGGAAAGCTTCAGCAGTACGCGGTTTAAATTCTTCAATTCCTTCATGGTAAACCTCCGTGAATTATTTCAGGATAATCCTCCTCCCGACGGCATCAAAACGCAATTCTGACATGCGAAAACCTTCATCGACATCTACAAAGCGAAGCAATCCTTCCCTGTATTCCTTCACCGGATAGTTCATCGATAACATGGCAGCATAAAAGCCCTCTATTATTTTGTAAGCTTCTCTGCGTGATACGCCTGTCAGCAGCACCTTCATACCATTACCCCCGAATCTGTCAAACGACAGAATAATCCTGATATCATTATATCCCATCCCACTATTCTTGTAAAGAAACTTTACCCCTGTCAGATTTACATATAAATCCAAAAAAAGGACCCGCCAGCAGGCGGGTCCTGAAACTTTCCGGAGAAAGCACTTATTCTTCTTCAGACTGGGTCTCTTCTGCCTCAGTGTCAGCTTCTTCAGTTGCGGCTTCCGTCTCACTTGTCTGCGCGGCCTCTGTGGTCGCCGGCTCGACTTCCCTGGAAGTCTCTCTGATCTTCTTAATCACCAGCTCATTCAAGGCATAACGGTTGAGATATGCCTTGGTGTACTGCTCCACATACTCATCAATATTATCCACCTGCAGCATGGTCTTAATATCTTCGTCAGTCGCCTTGAGATCCTGCTCCTTGGCGATTGCGTCAGCGATCAGGTATACCTTCACACTCTCTTCTGCAGTACTGTAATATTTCTCCTTTAAAGCATCCTCACCATCAATATTCTGGGACTTAAGATAGTCTTCGAAATTGTAGCCGTACATGGCAAGCTGGGACTTCATGGAATCGATATAGACATCCACAAAAGGATTAACCACGTCAGCGGGAATCTCCTTAAAAGTACTGTTCTCAAGGAGATAATTCCAGAGGTAATTCGTATACTTGCTGTCCTGGAGCTGGGTCTTTGTTTTCTTCTTCAGCTCCTTGACTGTCGCGACACCCTGGGAAGTCTCGTAATTCTCCTTGACAAACTCATCCGTCAGCTCGGGAGTAACTGTCTCAATAATACTGTTGATCTTAACCTTGAATACAGCTTCCTTGCCGGCTAAATCTGCCTGGGCGTAATCCTCGGGAAATGTAACTGTCACATCTACTTCTTCCCCGGGCTTCTTTCCCACCAGCTGCTCCTCAAAATTATCGATAAAGGTACCGGATCCGATAGTAAGTCTCTGTCCCTGGGCCGTTCCTCCGTCAAAGGCAGTCCCGTCGATAGTTCCCTCATAATCAATATTTACCAGGTCTCCGTCCTTGATCTTCCGGTCGGTGATCTCATTCTCTGTGGTATGACTGGACAGCAGGCTGTCGATCTGCTCCTGGACCTCATCCTTAGTCACTTCAACCTGGTCCCTGGGAATCTCAAGATTGGTATATTGGCAAACAGTCACATAGTCTGCAGCATTGACATTGGCAAGGGTTCCATCTTCATTGAGACCGGTACTGTAATCGACAGTGATCTGCTCTGGAACACTCTCCGTTGTCGCCTCGGCTGCTGTCTCATCTTTCTTGCTGCTTCCACAGCCGGCAAGCAGGGCAGCACCCATAACTCCTGCCATAACCATTAGAACTAGTTTCTTCATTTCGGATCTTCCTCCTTTATCCCTGATGTTATTATTATATCTAAGTCCACTTTCCTATGTCCCGCTTCAATCAGGCTGTCTCCAGCTCACCGATAATCTCATCGGCCAGGGCATCGGCAATCCGCCCGTCCCTGGCGATGCAGCAACAGGCATACTTCAGGGCTTTGGGCAGTGACTTCTCCACTCCCCTGCCCTCATGGTACATGGTGGCCAGACTGTAGTAAGCCATCCGGTACTCAGCCAGATTCACGGCATTCATGAAACTGGCCGCCGCTTCTTCGTAATCGCCGGCGTGATAATAACGGGTTCCGACCTGGTACATCTTTTTGGCGGTGGCAAGATTCGCTTCAAAACTCTTCTCCCTCTCCAACCGGTAGGCCCTGGCAATCTTTCTTGCCTTAACCACAGACTTTTCATACTTCATATTCACTTCATAGCGGTCATCGCTCTTTTTGATCAGAAGTGTCTGTGTCGTCAATGCCTCCAGCAGCTGTCTGAGCAGGTCATCGGCCTCCTCGTAGGCCACATCACAATAAAGGAGCTTCCTGGCTGCCTTAAGATCCACCTGTGTGCCCCCGGTAAGGGGTAGCTGTCCCAGGAAAAATACGGAGTGTTTCATCACCCTTTTTTTATCTTCCACATCCGAAGCACTCTCCACCATCCTGGCCATCTTCTCGATATTATCTTTCTCCAATGTACGGCCGTCAAGCATCGACAGGATTCTTGACTGATCCACTGCCATCTCTTCACCCCCAGTTAACTATTATCTTCAGCTAAAAATTATCTTCTAGTCTAACCAGTTTCCGGCTCAAAGCCGGCGCCAACTCTTTTTATACCTGGTAAGTCATGAATCTCCACAAAAGAAGCCGGGGCAGGGCCCGGCTTTTTCTTACAGTTATTTGAGCAAAGCCTCAACCTGAAGCTTATTGATAAAGCCGACGTTCTTGTTCACAACCTCTCCCTTGTCAAATACAATAAGGGTCGGGATGCTCATAACTTTGAACTTGCGGGACAGAGCACCCTGCTCATCCACATTCACCTTGCCGACAATCAGGTCAGGATTCTCACTGGCAATCTCATCGATTACCGGGGAAAGCATACGGCAGGGCCCACACCAGCTTGCCCAGAAATCCAGAAGAACCTTGCCGTCAGCCTGAAGTACTTCTTTATCAAAATTATCTACAGTAATTGTCTTAATCTTACCCATTAATTTTACCTCCCATTAAAAGTTATTGATACCTACCATAAACCATAAAAGTGTTCAAATCATGTACATGGAGTAATATCATAATATATCATAATAATAAAAAAAAATCGGGGTAACAGGATTCGAACCTGCGACCTCACGGCCCCCAGCCGTGCGCTCTAACCAAACTGAGCCATACCCCGATAAAACGCATATTCTTTTGCGCAAAAACTATTGTACAACATTGTCGGCAAAATGTAAAGAATTTATTTCATTCTTCTATCAATTATTTTTTAGGATCTTTTTCTTTCTGGTCCTGGTCTTCCTTTCCCCTGCCGGCTATGGCTGAAATAAGGCCTGCCAGCAGCTCCAAACCCATAATCAGTATAAAAGTACCAAAACAGGCCACAACAAAGATCTTCATAGTGATAAACCCTCCTAATACAGAAATTCCTCCTGGCTGATGTAAGCCATGGCTGATAACTCCTTGTAAAATAACAGCTGCAGGGGCTTCTCTGATTCTCATTTTTATTGTCTCAGCCAGAAGAAAAAAAGTCAATGTGAATATTTACAATCTGGAAAAAAGACTGTTTTGGCAATCTCCCAATCACAATCTAAATCATTTATATCAAAACAAACTTATGTGTTTCATTTAAATATAATAATATACCTTTTAAGGACTTATTAAATTCTTGTTTTTGTATTATACTTCTATTAAAAGATAAATTCATGATATTTACAATATGTCAAGAGGTAGAGCAAAATGACAGAACAAAGGAACAAAGAAATGGGTATGCGTTTAGCCAAACTCCGGCGCAATTCCACAATGACCCAAGAGGATCTGGCAGAAATACTCGGAGTGACAACAAAACATATCAGCCATGTTGAACGTGGTAAAGCCGCCCTGTCTCTGCGTCATCTTGTCAGGCTCAGTGAAATGTACAACTGCAGCCTGGACTACCTTATCATGGGTAAGCCCCATGATAAGGCTTTGGAAAAAGTACCTAAAGCGGTCTTTGAAATCCTGTATTCTGACAATGAGAAAGACATAGACAGGCTAATACGCTATCTCAACATTTACTGTGAACTGTATGAGACACAAAAAACAAATTTTTAAAAAAATATTCATGGGATCCAGATCTAATCTGAAATCCCATGATATTTTTTTGCAAAATATTCTTTCATATATTCCAGGGCTGTCCCATAGGAGTCGCCCAGAAATCCATGACCTCCTCCGGCTATGACCCTGTAATCTATATTCTTATAACAGCGGGCCACCCGGTCTGAACTGGCTGTGGGAACCATAATATCACTGTCTCCCTGCAGGAGCAGGACCGGCCCCTCATAGCTGCCGATCTCTTCTAATGAATTATAATCCCATATATCCTCGACAAATCTCTTCCCGATGGTGATCCAGCCCATGAGGTTGAATTCCTCAGGTGCCTGGTCAGGGCTGTCGAAAATCAGCTTTACATAATCTCTTGTGACGAAGGCAGGAAAAAGCATGACCAGGCCGGCAATCATATCCGGATGGCGGGCCGCCACTATAGCCGCCACCTCTCCTCCCTGACTTCCTCCGGCCAGGATAATCTGGCTCCGGTCCACAAAAGACCAGGTCAGGGCCTGGTCCAGAACAGCCTCCATATCATCAATCTCCGTAAACAGAGACATATCCCTGGTATCCCCATCGCTTTTAACATTTTTTCCGCCTCCGCAAAAATCGAAGACATAAACGGCGATCCCCAGATCATGGAGATCTCTGGCATAGCGGGCCACATCCCGGTGGCTGCCGCCCAGACCATGCCCTACGATTGCCAAGGGAAAAGGGCCCTCCCCTTCCGGCATGTAAATCTCACCATATATTTTCTGCCCATCCTTATAACAGCAAAGGACCTCTGTCGCGAAGTCCGGGTCGTCTCCCCGGGCCCTCACGCCAGATTCTGAGTCTGCCTGCCCTTCCATGGCTCCTGCCATAAAAAGACAGCCTCCCAAAAGGAGGACTAGCAGCATCCTTTGCAACAGCAGCCGCTTCTTCATATCTGTCTCCCTGATTCCAACACTCCTGCCTCTTCCGGTTATTTTATACCAGTATTCTTACCAGTCTATCCATGGGAGCTGTCCTACACTCCCGCCTATTCCGGTTATTCTATGGCCTCTATCGCAGCGGGTGCATCAGAATCCGTCGAAGTGTCAGTCTGTGAATAGAAGCCAAAGCTGCTTCCCTCCGGCAGCTGGTCCAGATCAGACTGGACCACATTTACTGTGACCATATCTCCTTCCCTTATGGCCGCGCAGGAAATACTCTCTTTTTTTCCAGAAAGCAGCTTAAAACTTAACACTTCACCTTCCAGGCTTCCGGTTCCGGCAAAATCACCAAGTCCGGACAGGGACATCTTCACACTGAAACTTCCATTGCCCAGGGAGTGGATCTCCAGGGAAGAATCGTCTTTCTTCTGGACAAAGGTTCCCTCAAAACCGCTTTCCGCCTCGTCCTCTATGGTTGTAATATCATTCAGATACCAGGTTTTTCCCTTTATGGTGTAACGGTCGATATCCAGCTTATTCTCTTCTACATACATACGCATAATGGCTGTGTGATAGAGGCTGGAATCCCTGTAGGCGGCAACCAGGTCATAGACCAGGTTCCAGTCATTATCACATATTTTCTTCAAGGATTTCATCACTTTGTTCCTATCCCCATAGGCAGCCTTCTCCCAGGAGATTACTTCATAGCCATTAATCGTCTCCTTCATATGCATCAGACCCAGAACCTCCACGCCGTCGACAGCTACCAGCTCGGTACCTTCTTTCTTGAAACTGAAGGCCCTGGCATAATTCCACACTTTGATGTCCTGGGGATCGTTGTTGTCGATTTTCACTTCCACGATATCCGGTATGGTGACATCTGCCTGAGTAAAGACTCCGCCTTTCTCTTCCATGAACTTAGCCAGCATGGCATTCATGTAGATGTCGTCTCCAGAATATTTGTAGGCCGGCAGTACCACAAATCCTGCATTAGCCTGTTCTTTCCCGGCGTCCAGGGCCAGGTTCTCTGTCTTATCTTCAGCCTGGCCGGCGGTCTCTGTCTTCCCCGTGGTCTGGCTGCTGGCCTCGGTCTTCTGTAAAGCTGCCTCTGTCGCTGTCTCCCCGGCATCCTTTGATTTACTGCAAGCCGTCATGGCTGCCAGTGTCCCGGCAACCAACATCATTACCATTATTTTTTTCATATATATCCTTGCCAAAATATCCCCACCTGTCTATACTTTCATTGCATATTATTTTATATAGTTCCTATATATAAAATAATAGCTATTTGAAGAAATTACAAGAAAAATATTATTATTTCTTGTAATTCCTGGCTGGAATTGTTATCATGATTAGGAGCATGTATTCTTCTAATTCAAGATGGTATTAACCTATGAAATTATTTGAAAAACTATTTAAAAAAGGAAAGAAAACAGACGAAATGATTACAGCAGACCAGGCTTTGGATACCGGGTCGGCTGACCTTAAAACAAGTGGTCCGGCTCCAGACCGGCAAGGGATACAGCAGCCGGACCCAGCTGGCTCTGAAAAGGAACCCGAGACCGCCAGTCCCATGATCGATGACTCTCCCGACACAGTCTGGATATCACCAGACCAGGCCGCCAGCATCATCAAGGGGGATAGGCCCCTGAGCCAGGATCTTATCCTGACCGGCCCCGGGCATGCAGAACGGGACCAGACTGATAAGGACTTGAAGACAGGCCCGAAGGTGGACAAGGCTCAGACTAATAAGGACCCGAAGACGGGCCCGAAGGTGGACAAGACTCAGACTAATAAGAACGCGGAGACAGGCCCAAAGGCGGACAAGGCTCAGACTAATAAGAGTCCGGAAACTGGCCCGCAGGATAACCAGAACCAGGAAGCCGCTGCCGGTCCTGCAGGCCAGACAACTGAAGAATCTCCGGCAAGTCAGACAATTGAAGCTACCCCGGCAGGTCAGACAACTAAGACAAGTTTGGAAGTTAAGGCAGGCCAGGCAGAGTCCCCGGCAGAAAGCCAAGAAGAGGAGGAGGCCCCTGTCATCTACCGGCGCAATCCCAGAAAGGGCAGACGAAAGAATGTAACCGGCAAGCTGGTCTTCTCTCTCCTTGTCCTGCTGGCAGCCGCCTATCTGGGAGGACGATATTTCTTCCAGACCCATTTCCTGCCCAACACCTACGTTGATGGTACCGACCTGGGCCTCCATTCCCAGGCAAGGGCCCGGGAAATCCTGGACAAGCGGCTTAAGGCTGAGACTCTGGAGCTGATCGAACCGGATGAAAATGAATATCTGACCGGGGCAGACGTGGGTCTCCACTATGTCTCCTTTGACAAGATCAATGACATAATGGCACAGCAGGACTCGGCCAACTGGTTTCTCCTGCTGAAAAGTCACACGGACTACGGAAATCTTGATGTGGCCGTTAACCCTGACCAGCTGTCTGCTTCCGTAGACAAGCTCCACTGCCTGAATCCGGACCAGCCAATAAAGCCGGAAAACGCACAGATTTATTATCATCCCGAAAAGCATAAATACAAAATTAAAAGTGAAACCTATGGCAACCTTGTCAACAAGGAACCCCTGCTTCAGGGCCTTAGTGACGCCTTTATCAGCCGCAGTCCGACCTTCTCCATGCAGGACCAGGCCTATTATATCCAGGCCGATATCAGGAAGGACAGCGAGATCATACAGGCTGCCAAAAAAAAGATGAACACCTGGCTGAAGGGTACCGTCGTCTATAAGGACGGCGACCTGGAATTAAAGCTCAGCCGGGACGAAATCAGCAGCTTCATCAAGCTGGCTGATAATTATAAGGTAAGTATCGATAAAAAAAAGGTAAAGAAATATGTAAAGAAAAAGGTGGTCAAAACCTTCAACTCCCTGGAGGGGGACATTCCCGACGGGCTGACTGCCTGGAAGGTAGATGTCAAGAAGGAAACCAAGGCTTTAATCAAGGATATCAAGGAAGGAAAAAAGGTTACCCGGGCACCGGTTTATTCAAGCCAGGGTCTGGAGGAGGATGAGTACAACCTGGGAAGCACCTACATTGATGTTAACTTAAGTCAGCAGCAGATGTGGTATGTGGAGGATGGCAAGGTCGCCTTTAACAGTGATGTGGTAACGGGTAATGTCTCATCAGGTCATGCCACATCCACAGGAATCTACCACATTGCCTACAAGCAGAGAAACCATATGATGGTCAAGTATCATTCCTTTGTCCATTACTGGATGCCCTACAACACCGCTGTTGGTATCGGCTTCCACGACGCCAGCTGGCGCAGCAGCTTCGGCGGTGAGATCTACCGTTACGACGGATCCCACGGCTGCATCAACATGCCGCCGCCCAAGGCGGAAGAGCTCTTTAACATGATCTCATCCGGTACAACTGTTTACGTCCATGATTAGAGGCTGACAGTTAATTTGCAATATTTGGCTACTTTTCCAATGGTTATGGCGAGATTTTATTTCCTGCTCCCTATATAATACAGACATCAAGAGAAATCCTAAAGCTTTTGAGATCAATTTCATTACACTTTTCATACCCCTTTATAATTGTGCTTCAGGCACAATACCTTCTCCATTATTGTTTATATAATACGAAGGCAGCCGGATCCCGGAAGAGATCCGGCTGTTTTTCTTTATGCGGCCCCTCTTCTACTCAGTAGATATCTTTCTGGATTGTTACTATTGTAATAAATCCAAAAGGGATATATTATGAGACTGAAAGATATTGGCTGCCTAAAACTTTACCTGGTCCGGAGGTTTCTTATGAATATTCATTTTATAAAAGAAAAGATAATAATGTCTCCCGACAGGAAAAGTTACTATTGCCTCTACACTGTCTTTTTTTGCCTGACAGCCCTGGCTGTCTTCTCATGGTATATTTTTTCCGGCAAGACCCTGATCTGGGAACTGGACGGATGGGACCAGCACTATAAATCCCTGATCTACTATGCCAAATATTTAAGGCAGGTCATCTCCACTCTTTTCCGGGAGCACAGACTGGTCCTGACCCAGTGGGACCCCAACATAGGCGAAGGCTCCGATATCCTCTCCACCCTCCACTACTATGTGATTGGGGAGCCTGTCAACCTTCTTGCTGTTTTCGTTCCTACAGCCTACATGTTCTACATGTATTCCTTTCTGATCATCCTCAGGCTCTACCTGGCAGGGATCAGCTTCTCTGTCCTCTGTTTCGGGACAGACCGCAGAAATCCTTATGCTATTCTAGCCGGCTCACTCTCCTATGCCTTCTGTTACTGGGCTCTGCTGAACGCGGCAAGACATCCTTACTTTTTAAGTCCCATGATTTTCTTTCCCCTGATCATCACGGGTATAGAGAAAATCCTGGCCCATAAAGGATCCTGGCTCCTGACGATTGCCGTTTGCCTGACCGCCGTCAGCAATTTCTATTTTTTCTATATCATCGTCATCGAGACTGTTGTCTATGTGACCGTCAGACTTTTACTGAAATACGGAAAAAAGGTTACCGCCTATGTCAGGCCTCTTACGAGGATTTTCCTGGCTTCTATAAGTGGCAGCCTTATGGCCGGTCTGATTCTGCTGCCTGTAATCTATACCTTTCTCATTGATTCCAGGCTCAAGGTCAGCAGGCCCTGGCATCTTTTCTATCCTCTGAGATACTACAGCCTGTTGCCATCCCTCCTGACTACTCCCTTAGGAGAAGACTATTACTGGACCTGTCTGGCTTTTGCCGTCCCGGTATACTTTGCCATCATCTTTTTGTTTGTCAAAACAGAAAAAGAAAAGGAAGACCGGCTCTTTAAGGTCCTCCTGACTATTTGTTTCATCATCCTCCTGATTCCTGGTCTGGGACAATTCATCAACGGTATGTCCTATATGAGCAACCGCTGGTGCTGGGGTCTGTCTCTTCTTGGCAGCTATCTCCTGGTCAGCCAGTGGCCCCGGCTGATCCGGCTGAAAAAGGAAGAGGCCAGGAGAATTTTCCTGGTCCTGGCTGCCTATGCTGCCCTTTGCCTGTTTTTTGATGAGTCCAGAAAGCTGGCGACCTATTACAGCATTGGTCTGGCCTTGTGCCTGCTCTTTTTATTGACCAGTCTGGTCAGTGAAATAGGGCAACGGCAATATATTCTGGCAGCCATGGTCATCCTGAGCGTGGTCATCACCAGCTTCTGGAAAAATGCCTATAGCTCTAAAACCTACCAGTATTCAGCTGAGATTAAAGATATCAGGCAGGTTGTGGAAGAAAGTGAGAACAATGAGACCGAAGCCATCCGCTACCTCCTGAAGGACCGGGATAAGCAGGGAGATTATATCCGTTATTCCGGCCGGGATCTGACCTTTAATGCCAATATATGGAAGCAGTTATCTTCCAGTAATTATTTCTGGTCCCTGTCAAATACTTATGTCAACAATTTCAAAACAGATCTCCATATCCCGGAAGCCATACCTCAAAAGCAAAGTGGCTATGACGACCGTGCCGACCTGCTTTCCCTTTCCTCCATGGAATATTTCACCAGCAAGGAAGGGGACCTTCTCCCGGTCCCCTATGGCTTTTCCCTGCTTGACAAGATCAACGTGCAGGCGGGACGAAGCAACCGTTATATAAAAAACTTTTCCAAAAAAACCGGCAGGGCAGTAAGCGACCGGCAGGAGGAAAGAATCCGACAACTCTCTGATGAAAGCTACTATGTTTACAGAAACGATTACGCCCTCCCTCTGGGCTATGTCTATGACTACTATATAAGTCAGTCAGCCTGGGAGGAGATGCCGGCCCTTGACCGCCAGCAGGCCATGCTGGATGCGGTCTGCCTGTCCCAGGCCCCTGCCTCCTGTCCTGAGAAGACGGACCTGCCCCAGGGCATATCCGTATCTTATGAAAGTGACCAGGACGACAAAGACAGCGTCTATTTTAAAAAGAATAAAATCATTACCACGAATCCTGACCAACAGATCACACTGACTTTCCAGGGCTTAAACAATTCAGAGACCTATGTGGAACTTGATAAGCTTTCCTTTAGCCCCACTTCAGAGTATGACCTTTATTTCGGGGAGGGTGAAGCTGACCCTGACGATCTCTATAATGACCTGACTTGGGACCTGCTGGAATCCAGTGAAAAAACCCGTATCAAAAAAGAGCATCTTCTCTGGATCCGGCCCCAGATGGTCGATATCAGCTTCCAGGCATGGCCAGCCCCATCCGATGATAAGGAAAAACAGAAGGAAGCAGCCAAAGTTGTAAGGCAGAAAACCATCACCTACAATACACCGGACTATAATTTCTACGGAGGCCGGGACAGCTTTCTTGTGAATATGGGCTACTCGGAAGAGCCCCTGACCAAGCTGAGGCTGACCCTGCCTGAAAGGGGAATCTATAGCTTTGATTCCCTCAAAATCTATTGCCGGCCCATGAATGATTTCGAGGAAAAGATTACAAAACTGAAGGACCATACCCTGGAGAATATCCGTTTTGCAAGTGACAGCCTCCAGGGAGATATCCAGCTGGACCAGCTAGGTATCCTCTGTGTCACAGTCCCTTATTCTCAAGGATGGGAAGCTTATGTGAACGGTAAAAAGGTGCCAGTCCTCCTGGCCAACCAGCATTACCTGGGACTGGAGCTGACTCCGGGAAATCATCATATCCGTTTCAACTACACTAGGCCCCTGCAGAAAGCCGGCTGCTTTACATCCCTGGCCGGCCTCCTTCTGTTTGTCCTCATTATGGTTTTTGAAAACAAGAAAAAGACAGAAAGAAGGAGCGGCAATCAATAGAAGCAAGATCCCGTCTGTCAGCCTATAAGAGTCATTAAAAAAGCACACTCCTGGCCTGCCGTCCACAGCAGGCCAGGAGTGTGCCTTTTAAATTTTGCGATTCTTTATACCTGTCTCTTTTTCTTTTCTATCATTTGTTCTTTTCTACCATTTGATTCCTATATTTTTCTAGCCCTGTATCTCTTTAGACCATATTCTTTTTGTCTTCTGCCTTTTTTATATGGGCCCGCTTCTAAAAGCTTATAGCCCTGGCCGGACAGGCCTGGACACAGGCGGGCTCAAGTCCCTTTTCCCTCCTGTCCTGGCAGAGCTGGCATTTTTGCGTGATACCCTTTGGTCCAAACTGGGGGATCCCATAGCTGCAGGCCTCCTGGCATTTCCGGCAGCCGATACAGCTGTCCTCATCTACCCGGATTACCCCGTCGCCATCTCTCCACAAGGCTCCTGTGGGACAGTTTTCCATACATGCGGCGTAGCTGCACTGGTGGCATACGGAAAAGGAAAAACACAGTTTCTCCTTCCCGGGAGTCCGGTCTTCTTTCTCATTCATCACAATAAAACGAATCCCTTTTGGCAATTGGTGCTCCATTTTACAGGCGATCTCACAGGCACAGCAGCCCATGCAGCGTTCTTCGTCAATGATCAAATGCTTGCCCATACAAGTCCCTCCTCCCTACATTTTCTCAATCTGGACCAGGGTGTTAAAGTAACCTGTGGTATTACCGTCATAGAGGGCATTATAGTCATACATGATGCCATTCTCTTTCAGGATATCCCGGGGACCTCCCTGACTCAGGGAAGTGAGTATATTCACATTACCCCCCAGTTTCACCCACATGCCGCTGTTAAGCTCCACCACACCTGGCTTGACGATGATGCTGACCGCAGCCAGGATATCCTTAAGTTCGCCCCGGTCATTGAAGATCCTTACCTTATCCCCATTTTTTATTCCCCGGGCCTGGGCGTCCGCCGCATTGATATGGACCTTGGCAGGGCCTTCGATCTCCTGGATCCAGGGCAGGTTATAGTACTGGGAATGACAGCGGAAGGAAGGATGCTGGGACACGATACATAAAGGATATTTCTCCGCCAGTTCCGGCGTCGCCCGGATACTTTCCTCCGGTTCAACAAAATGAGGCAGAGGATAGTAGTCTCCAGGGAATATCTTTCCTCTTTCCTCCATAATGGAAGAGTAAAACTCAAACCTGCCCGAGGGTGTATTAAACTTTCCATCCTTATAAGGAATCTCCGGGCACCAACTCTCATCAATCCTGACAGGTCCATGGGGGGAGACAGCCCCGTCCACATCCGTGTGCATACCCACCAGCATACGGATATAATCAAGGCCATTCCTCTCTCTCGGGAAATATTCCTCAAAGCCCAGTCTCCTGCCCAGCTCCTCAAATATCTCCACATCCGGCACCGCCTCATAGGCCGGCTGGCAGACCGGCACCAGAATCTGGTTATAGTGGTGCCAGTAGGAAGTGTGGAGGCCATATTGCTCCAGGAAATGGCAGGCCGGCAGAACCAGGTCGGCCCAGTCTGTGTCATCAGTCATAAACTGCTCGATGACCACAAACATATCAAGCTGCTTTACCGCCTCTAAAGTATAATCCACATAGGGCTGCTGGGAAATCAGGCCTCCCCGCCAGGAGATGATTCCTTTTACCGGCGGGTCACCACTCAGGATTCCTCTGGCCACTGTGGAAATATTGATCATCCGGGTCTTTTCAATAGAGGCCCCCTGGGGCATGGCAACATTTGCTGTCTGCATAAAGCCCTCAAAAGCCGGAAAGCCCATGTTATTCATAAACTCATAAGTACCATATTCCTTACCGATATGGCCGCAGACCGCTGCCAGGCTGGCCAAGGCCCGCTGGACCTGATGCCCGTTGCTGTATCTTTGCTGGCCGCAGCCGCAGGACATGTGGGACTTGCTCCCGGCATAGAGCTCAGCAGCCTGGATAATCTGTTCTTTTGGAATGGTGGTAATCTCCTCCGTGTATTCCGGTGTCCAGGGCTCCACCAGTTTCTTCAGCCCCTCAAAGCCCACGGTATGTTCCCTGATATATTCCTTATCATGAAGATCATTTTTAATGATCCAGTGAATCATGCCCAGAGCCATGGCCCCGTCTGTTCCCGGCCTTGGCCGCAGATGGATATCTGCCTTAGAAGCCACCCCTGTGACACAGGGATCCACCACGATCAGCTTGGCTCCCCTCTCCTTGGCCCTGTAAAGATAGGGAAAGACATGGGGATGGGTCGCTGTGGGATTGAGGCCGACCATCATAACCAGGTCTGCATTTTCTGCCCAGATCTCCGGGGACATGGTACTCTGGCTTCCCACACTGCACTGGGATCCGGAGATACCGGAAAGGACACAGAAGCTGCCCACCAGCTTGGTTGCCCCCATAAGATTCCAGAGTCTGGCACTGACTGTCTTGGCCATGTATTCCCGGTTGCCCGAGTAGCCATATTCCATAATGGCCTCATTGCCATAGTCTGCCTGGATCTTCTTAATCTTCTCCACCATATAGTCCATGGCTTCTTCCCAGGAAATCCTCTTAAACTTGCCCTCTCCCCTCTCTCCGGTCCGGAGCATGGGGTACCTGACCCGGTCCTCGGCATTGATCTTCTGGACATTGGCCATGGCCTTTAAACAAAGAGTCCCCTGGGTGATGGGATGGTCGGGATCTCCCTCGATTTTTATAACCTTCTCATCTTTGACATAAACCAGCAGACCGCAGGTATCATAGCAGTTATGAGGACAAGCGGTCTTCACCACCCGGTCAGCAATCACTGTCTTCCCGTCCAGGGTCACCGGCACATTGATCCCGCAGGCATACTGATCCAGGTTCTCACACTTACGCCAGGGAACCGGATTATTAAATACTTTTCCCATTTTACCCTCTCCTTTTTTCTATAACTACCGGCATTTGATTTATGGTGATGGTCATGGCAATAGATCTCGTTGATGGCCATGGCAATATATTTCGTTGATGGTCATAGCAATATATTTCCTGGAAAATTTCCAAAATAAAAAGGCAGGAACCAGGGCTTCACATAGTCCAATAAAATGTTTTCTATTCCATCAAACATAAAAAATGCCTCTGCTATAATGATAAATAATAATTAATTACATTATAAAATAAGCCCTTGTATATTAGTATACTCAAAAGTTTTTTAGTAAAAAGGAAAGGCTGAAAAAAGTGTACCAGAAAAAAATACCCCCTGAAAAAATGTGTCCTTTTGAATACACCCTGTCTATCTTTGGCGGCAAATGGGATACCCGGATTCTCTGCCTCCTGGCCCACAATGAATCTTTGCGCTTCGGCCAGTTCAAGAGTTCCCTAGAAGGTATTTCGGATACAGCTCTGTCCAATGTCCTGAAGAAATTCATAAAGCATGACATCGTCCTGAGGAAATCCTTCAACGAAAAGCCTCCCCATGTGGAATACCGTCTTTCTGACCGGGGCCGGGAGATCGTGCCTATCCTGCAGGACCTCTGTCTTTGGTCAGTCAAATGCAATGATTACCCGAACCTGCCTGCCATATCACTCTGCGAGCAATGCAAGTACGGGATAGAGATATAAAAATTTGCCTGCTCCCTCCTTGTTCGATTCCTCTCAGGTCCAAAAAAAACCACACAAAAGTGTGGTTTTTTTTAATGGACCTGAGGGGAATCCCGCCGGCGGCTCTTGCCGCCTTTCAGGCCACGTCGGCGCGTAAAGGTCCACTGGACCTTCCCG
>ODAJ014784410.1_pt1 | contig 68983 bp, 35 predicted proteins | sample 1539241 | NCBI WGS metagenome assembly ODAJ01 (sample SAMN02144231, study PRJEB22623) | gut metagenome | biome: sheep rumen | host: Ovis aries | place: New Zealand | reverse complement strand
CTGGGCTGCCAGCCCCAGGGGCAGACCGACCAGTAGCAATAGGACCATCAATGGTTGGCGGAAGCGTTGACTACTCATTATTTTCAGGTGCGTTTCGCGCATACACGCGTATTAATATATATAGGAATAGGTATAGCAGGGTGTGCCACGGTGGACACACCCTGCTTGAGAATAGAGTATTAGAACACGACTTTGCGTCCACCGACAACGTATACGCCCTTGACAGGCTTGGCAACGCGACGACCATTCAGGTCGTAGACGGCCTTATTGTCGGCATTAGCGCCGGTGTTGACTGAGCTGATGCCCGTAGCACCTTCGCTGGTCAGGCGCAGAGGAGCCTTCAGTGAACCGGCCTTCTGACGGAATGAGAGCGCCTCACTTACGTCGAACTCTTCGCCCGTGCGTGTGTTGTGCAGACGGAAGTTCATCTTCTCGCCGTTCTTACCGGCAATGCCGATGAACATGATATCGTCGCGTACACAGCGACCTTCGCCGCGGCACTCGTCACCTACGAAGGCACCGAGTACCCATTCTTCGGCATTCGTCAAGCCTTCAACTTCAGCCACAACAGTCATGACGTCGGCGAAGCGGCTACGATCTATTGTCCATACAGGCTCTATCTTGTTCAGACCGCCCATCTCAGCTCTCGCAGGAGCATCGTTGCTGTAGCAAGCGGGGGTGTTCTCATAGTAATTGAAGTTCACATCAAACTGGGTATTCTCAACACCCGTGTAGTAATACATATAGCCAACACCGGGCTGGAAGGTGAGGTCATTGGAAGTCCAAGCTCCTTCGCTGTACTCGGCAAACTTACCATCCTTGCAAATAATCTGGTCACCTTCGTGGCCAACAAGGCCTGTCTCCTCAATCGTCAGGGCAAACTCGTAGGGATAAACCACCCAGTTGTAGCCATGGCTGATAGCGGTGGCATTACCTTGTGCCAACCGCCAAGAATTCTGATTGGAAGCCAGACGTAAAACGGTAGCAGTCTTGCTCTTCACCTTGTACATGCCCTCAGTAAAGTTGAACTGTGTGATATCACCAAAGGCACCTAATTTTGCGTCAACATAGAGCAAGTGTTCTTGAGTACGCATCTCGATAAGGTTGTTGATCCAATCGACATACTTACCATTGGGACAGATGTCGCCGTTTGGATTTCCAGCCTCATAAGCGTAGGGCGATACCCACTGCCAGCCTTCGTTGATTTGTACCTCGGGCAATACTATAGCCTTAGGCCGTGCATCAGCAACGATGGATTTTCCATTGTAAAGGACATCATAGTCATATTCGCCCAGATAGCGGCCCGTGAGTGTTACTTCCACATAATAACGACCGCTTGTCTCTTCCTCCATCAAGGCACCAACTTGATATTCAACGGGGGATATGGGCATCTTGCCAATGAAACGGAGGGCAAGCAACGAGGGATCAAAGCCTTCGTTGGTGTTCGTGTAAATCTTGAACATACCAGACTCAATCATTCCGACGGGGAGATTATAAGCTTCCTGACCGAGGGTAAATGTCAAAGGCTCTTTCACGTGGAAGGTCACTGTCACAGGTTGCAAATCACGGTTGCCAGTACTATAAACCCGAGCAGTATAGTCACCGGCTACATCGAATACGTGAGTCTCTCTATTCCAGGGGAAGCGTCCTCCATCCATAAGCCAGTCATAGCCCGGGTCGGCATTGATTGGCAACATAGAAATGCTGAGTCTTCCCTGCCTTATTAAAACATCCAAATTGTCACCCACATAGACGGTCAGTTCCGTGGGGGTCACCACAATCTGAGTGACAGGGGGAAGAGCAACGTGGAAGGTTACGGTCTCAGGTGCCAAATCGGGATTGGCTGTAGAGTATACACTGACTTCAAAGTCGCCAACCGAAGTAAAATTGTATGCCTTATCCCAAGGCGCAGTTGGCGTATTGGCTTCTAAGCGGTAACGCTGGTCAGCCAAAGCAGGCAGCATAGAAATGCTGAGTTTTCCTTGGCTTATCAAATCATTCAAATTGTCACCCACATAGACGTTCAGTTCTTTAGGTCTTACCACGATTTGAGTAACAGGAGGAAGGGTAACATGGAAGGTTACAGTCGCAGACACATCAGGGTTGTTAAGACTATAAACCTTTGCCTGATAGTCGCCAACTGCGTCGAACATTTTATTACCATCCCAGGGGAGACGTTCTCCTACTTTTTCCCAATCATAACTCTGGTCTGCATAAACAGGCTGCATGGAGATAACGAGCATTTTCTCGTCTATCAGAGTCTGCAAGTTGTCTCCTACATGGACGTTCAGTTCCAGAGGCGTCACATCGATCGCAGTGACAGGGGGCAGAGTTACATGGAAGGTCACAGTTGCAGCCACATTGGTATTGTCAACACTATACACCTCTACCTGATAGTCGCCAGGTGTAGTGAACATGCCGTTCCCGTTCCACGGGAGACTTTCCGCGTTGGTTCTCCAACTATAAGCTTGGTTGGCATCGGCCGGTGTTAAAGAAATAGTAAGTTTACCTTCACGTATCAAAGTCTGCAAGTTGTCACCCACATGGACGTTCAGTTCCGTGGGGTTCACCTGAATCCCAGTGACTGTGGGCAAGCTAACAATCACCTGAGCTCTTTTCTCGAAGTAGGGTGTATATTGATATTCGTCTGTTGCAGCGCTAACGGTTACAAAAGCATTTGTTACAGCCCCATTGGTTACGGCTAATGCAGTGACAATACCTTCACTCGATACATCGATATAACCACGCTCACTCTTGGGGTCCCACTGGTAGGTTACCGTCAGCGGTGTCTCGTCCAGATCGATAGGAGAACAACTTACGGACGAACCAGCCTGATGACCATAAGAATATACCAGTTTCTCCGCCAAATTGTAGGTGTCGCCACCGAGCGTCATCTCGATGGGGTCATCGACCAAATCAATGCCCAGCAGGGGCTGCAGGGTCAATGCCAAGGGCACGGGGTGGGTCTGGCCCTCATTATCGAACTTCTCACTCGTGGAGAGCGTGTACACCAGACCTTTATAAAGAGCCTTGATGGTGATGGTCTTGCCATAATCTTGGGCCATTTTACCGCGAACACGCAAGATGTACCTGCCATCCGTCATTGCTCTGGCCTGAGCACGACACTCACTACGATCGACCACGCCATCGCCATCGTCATCGACATCGACGAAGGCTGCGATTTCCGAAACCTCTGGCACATAAGTGTCGGCAAGCTCGTCAATCGCCACCGTAACGAAAAGCGGCGTTTCGTCAGGATACGTCGGCGACGTAGGTGCTGTCCATCGATCTGCCATCGCGGCAACACTGGTTACCACGAGAGCTAAGGTTAAAAACAATTTTTTCATAAGCGAAAAGTTTGAGTTATTGATAGTGATGAATTTTAATTCACGCTACAAAATTAAACTCAAACTTAGGTTATGAAATTATCAAATTGCAAAAAAATGTTATCAAATTGAAAAATTTGCAAAAAGACTGCCAAAATATTTCGATTTGAACGAATTGGAAGAAATACACCGAAAGGGACATATTTCTCGATAAAATGGGCTATTTTTGCATTTTTGACAAAGATTCCTTCCAACTGACGGGGGTGACGCCGGCATATTTCTTGAAGGTGCGGGCAAAATTGCTGGTTTCGCTGTAGCCACACAGCGTGGCCACCTCCTGTATGGTCAGACTGTCACGCGTCTCCAGGAGGTGGCAGGCACGCTCCATGCGAATGCGCAAGATGAAGTTGGCAGCACTTTCGTCCGTCACACGGGCCAGTTCCTGACGGAACTTCGAAGGCGTCATGCCCAAGTCCGAGGCTATGCTGCGCACATCCATCCGTCCGGAGCTCATCTTCTCATTGACGAGCGCCTCCACGCGCTGGCGGAAAGCCATGGGCGTCTCCGGAGCGTGCAACTGCTGATTCTCATCCAGGCGTTGCTGTTGCTCCTTCTTCAGTTCCTCCACCACGGCGCGGAGCTTCTCGTTCAGCTCTATGTGCCGCTGGCTGCGACGGTACAGGTAGAATACGATGCCCAGGGCTACCAGCACCAACACTACCAGTATGTTGTAGGCCCAATGCTTGGCGCGCCGCTCGGCATGGTTCTCCAGTGTCAGCCAGTCGTTGCCGAATTTGGCATTGTAGTGGGCAAGGCTTTCCGCCGAGGAGTGGGTATAGATGCTGTCCTTCAGGTCCGAGAAGCGGTAGAAGTGCTGCTTGGCCAGTTCGGGGTTTGTCTGCCACAGGGCTTCGTAGAGTCCGCGGTGGGCTTGGATTTCGTTGTAGGGATCGCCCAGCCGGGCAAATATCTCGGCCGACTCCTGATAAGGTTTGACGGACTCCTCCATCCGTCCCTGCCCCAAGAGCGCCCGGCCCATCTTGTTGAGAGCAATGCCCAGGGAGTGGGCCTCGCCCGCCTTGCGCAGGTAGGGGATGACGCTGTCCAGCACCTGTTCGGCTTCCTTGTAACGCTGCAGTCCTATGAGCACCGAAGCGCGCTGGGCCAGTCGCGTGTGCATTCTGTCGACATGTCCGCCCAGGCTGTCCAGGCGATAGGCTTCGTCGATGTATTGCAGGGCCAGCGAGTCGCGTTGCAGGGCATGATAAATCTCAGAGGCCATGCCCAGGAGAACGGCCAGTCGCGTGGGATTGTTGGACTTGCGGGCCATCTTGATGCCGCGCACGATGTATTGCTCCGCCTCGTCGGGCTGTCCGGCAGCCAGATAGATGCCTGCCAGGGTGTTCAGACTCGAACTGATGCGGCTCTCGTCGCCACTCTCCAGGTCCAACTCATGGCAGCGCCCGGCATGGTGGGCCGCTTCGGCATAATGGCACAGGCGCACATTGGCTATGGCCAGCAGGTTCTGGCAGTCTGCCTCCAGTTCCGACCCCTCACCTATCAGGGGAAGTGCCTTCTTGGCGTAGGCGATGGCCTTGTCGTAATCGGCCTGGTCGTAGTAGTACTCCGCAGCCCAGTACCAGAGCTGCTGACGCACGGAATCTATTGGTGTGTCGGCCGTGAAGCGCAACGGTTCGGTCAGGAGGCCACCGCGGTAAACGGCGTCAAAAAAGGCATTGGCCGTCTCTAACTTTCCTGTTTTATTGAAATCGGCAACCAGCGAGTCCACCGAGGCCGACTTGGTCGCCAAAACCACAGCACAACATAGAATAATAGACAATATCTTCCGCATAATATGGTATTATTAACGTTATGCAAAGTTATTAATTAATCTCGAACTTAGCAAATTTTTGGCTGATAATTACTTACGCGTGTGCGCGGGCGTAGTTAGGTTGGGGCTCAGACAATACTAAGGTTGGGGCTCAGACAATACTATGGTTGGAGCTCCATCGACGTATTGTCTGAGCCCCAACCATAGTAGGGACGAAATGGGGGGCTGCCGAGGTTGCCCCTGGGGGCAGGTGGAAAAGCCCCGCAGACTTCGGCAGATTCGGTGCTTAAAGCAGTTTGTCGATTTCCTTCTCCAGGTCGCCCATCAGCTCCATGCGGCCGACCAGCGTGTTGCTCCGGTCGATGAGGAACCACGTGGGCAGTTGGTTCAGGTTATAGATGAGCACGATGTCGTTCTCCAGTCCCTCCCTGTTCCACACACACACCCAGGGCAACTGTTCGGACATCGTCTTCCAGTAGTGTTCGTCGGGGTCGAGCGACACCTGGTAAATCTCCAGTCCGCGCGCGTGATACTTATCATATAGTTGGCGCAGGGCCAAAATGCGCTCCTGCGAGCCCTGCATGCTGTAGGCTGTGAAGTCGAGCAATACGACCTGTCCCTTCAGACTCGACAATCGGCGCTCGGCCCCCGTCTTGTCGGGGAATCCCATGTCGATGATGCCCGTCTCGGAGACTTTCTCGTCGTCCATGTTGATTTCCACCACATGGCGGCGCGTGTTGCGTCGTCCCTGCATGGCGATGTTCTGGAGGTTCTGGGTGCGCTGGCTCATCGGGTAGAGTTCGTCCCACGAGGTGGCCAGGGCCGTGAACCAGGTGACGTCCGAGGGGTCGCTGACGGGGTCGAATATCATCTGTCCGCCCACGGTCTGGAACATGGCGTAGTAGGACGACGCCTTTCCGTAGCGGTTCTGGATGTAGCGGAGCTTCACGTCGGCCTTGTATTGCTTCAGCAGTTCGTCTATCTGCGCCTCGCGCTCGGCCAAGGTCAGCGAGCGGTCGTCGGCCACGCGGTCTACAGCACGGCGCAGGGTGTCGAGTTTCAGGGCCAGCAGGCGGATGGTGTCGCAGTTGCCGCTGCCCTCTACCTCATATCCCAGAGCCATCTGCGGCAGACGGGCGCGTACGGTAACGGTTTCGGTGGAGTCGAAACTGAGGTTTATCACCTGGTCGCCGATGCGCAGACGATAGAATTCAGGATTCGACGGCCGAGGCCCACGGAGGCAAAAATCGCCCGTTTCATCGAGTTTTGCGGAATCCACAGCCACGATGCCTTCCGCCAGAGTCAGGTGCTCGAGATAGAGCATCGTGTCCTCGGCTTCGGCGATGGCGCCCTCGACGGTGAACTGGGGGCCGCGCTTGCTGCAGGCGGCCATCAGGCACAGCAGAGCAGCCAGAAATAAGAGTCGTTTCATTGTCATAATTTGGTTTTTCGGTGCAAAAGTACAAATAATTTTCGACTTCAGCCCCATATTTCCACATAATGCAGCTATTTTTCAGCCAATATTTTCATTTTCCAATTATATTTCGTATCTTTGCGCGGCTTTTCGTACGAAGAGCCACATTTTTATACACATTTTATACACAAAACTTAGATGAACGTTATTACAAAGACAGTCGAGTTGCCTGATGGCAGGACCATCAGCATCGAGACCGGGAAATTGGCGAAACAAGCCGATGGAGCCGTCATGCTGCGCATGAACAACACCGTGCTCCTGGCCACTGTTTGCGCCGCCAAAGATGCCGTTCCCGGAACAGATTTCATGCCCTTGCAGGTAGAGTACAGAGAAAAGTATTCCGCAGCCGGACGCTTTCCGGGCGGATTCACGAAGCGCGAGGGTAAGGCTAACGACGACGAGATTCTGACCTGTCGTCTGGTGGACCGCGCCCTGCGTCCCCTCTTCCCCAGCAACTATCACGCTGAGGTGTACGTAAATGTTATTCTCTTCTCCGCCGACGGCGTGGACATGCCCGATGCACTGGCAGGCTTTGCCGCCTCTGCTGCTCTGGCTGCCAGCGACATACCCTTCGAAGGCCCCATCTCCGAGGTACGTGTTGCCCGCATCAACGGTGAGTTTGTCATCAACCCCACCTTCGAGCAACTGAAGCAGGCCGACATGGACCTGATGGTAGGTGCCACGGAGGAGAACATCATGATGGTGGAGGGCGAGATGAAGGAAGTGCAGGAAAGCGACCTCCTGGCCGCCCTGAAGGCTGCCCACGAGGCCATCAAGCCCATGTGCCGCCTGCAGAAGGAGCTCTCTAAGGAACTGGGCACCGACGTGAAGCGCGAATACTGCCACGAGGTGAACGACGAGGAACTGCGCGAGCAGGTGAAGAACGAGTGCTACCAGCCCGCCTACGACGTGACGAAGCAGGGCCTGGAGAAGCACGCCCGCGCCGAGGCCTTCGAGCAGATTCGCGAGGACTTCAAGGTGCGCTACGCCGAGGCTCACGTCGACATGACCCCCGAGGAACTGGAAGAGAAGAACGCCCTCGTGGACCGCTACTACCACGACGTAGAGCGCGACGCCATGCGCCGCTGCGTGCTGGACGAAGGCATCCGCCTCGACGGCCGCAAGACCACCGACATACGCCCCATCTGGTGCGAGGCAGGTCCCCTGCCCATGCCCCACGGAAGTGCCCTGTTCACCCGTGGCGAGACCCAGTCGCTGGCTACGACCACCCTGGGCACCAAACTGGACGAGAAGTTGGTCGACGACGTACTCGACAAGAGCTACATGCGCTTCCTGCTCCACTACAACTTCCCCCCCTTCTCCACCGGCGAGGCTAAGGCACAGCGCGGCGTAGGCCGTCGCGAGATTGGCCACGGCCACCTGGCATGGCGCGGACTGAAGGGCCAGATTCCCGAAGACTATCCTTATACCATACGCGTAGTGAGCGACATCCTGGAGTCGAACGGCTCGAGTTCCATGGCCACCGTCTGCGCAGGCTGCCTCAGCCTGATGGACGCCGGTGTACCCCTGAAGTCGCCCGTCAGCGGCATTGCCATGGGTCTGATCAAGAACCCCGGCGAGGACAAGTATGCCGTACTCTCCGACATCCTCGGTGACGAGGACCACCTGGGCGACATGGACTTCAAGACCACGGGTACGCCCAAGGGTCTGACCGCCACCCAGATGGACATCAAGTGCGACGGCCTCTCCTACGAGATTCTGGAGAAAGCCCTGATGCAGGCCAAGGCCGGCCGCGAGCACATCCTCGGCGAGATGCTGAAGACCCTGTCCGCTCCGCGTCCCGAACTGAAGCCCCACGTTCCCCGCATCGAGCAGATTATCATCCCGAAGGAGTACATCGGTGCCGTCATCGGCCCGGGTGGAAAGATTATCCAGGGTATGCAGGAAGAGACGGGTGCCGTCATCACCATCGACGAGGAAGACGGCGTAGGCAAGGTGCAGGTGAGCGCCTCCAACAAGGAGAGCATCGAAGCCGCCCTGGCCAAGATCCGTGCCATCGTTGCCATCCCCGAGGTTGGCGAGGTCTACGAAGGCGAGGTGCGCAGCATCATGCCCTACGGAGCCTTCGTAGAGTTCATGCCCGGCAAGGACGGTCTGCTCCACATCTCGGAGATTGACTGGAAGCGCCTGGAAACCGTGGAGGAAGCCGGACTGAAGGAAGGCGACAAGATACAGGTGAAGCTCATCGACATCGACGAGAAGACCGGCAAGTTCAAGCTCAGCCGCCGTGCCCTCCTGGAGAAGCCCGAAGGCTACGTTGAGCGCGAACGTCGCGAACGCCGTCCCCGCCCCGAGCGTGGCGAACGCGGTGAGCGCCGCGAACGTCGCGATGGCGACCGCGGAGAGCGTCGTCCCCACCACGAGGAAGAATAATTCCTAAGAAAGATAAATAACGCCACATCCCGTCGCCGGGGTGTGGCTTTTTTCGTTCCTCTAATCATAAAAAATATGAAAATGCGCCGCCAATGGTGGGAATGTAAAAGAATTGTTGTATCTTTGCACGGCATAAAATACATATTCATTTATTTATGGAGAATAACACCGAACTGTTGGTAGACAAAATCGTAAAAGGAATTCAAGAGAAGAAGGGACACAACATCGTCATCATCGACCTGCAGGGCATCGACGACACCATCTGCAAGGCATTCGTCATCTGCACGGCAGGTTCGCCGTCGCAGGCACAGGCCCTGGCCGACAGCATCAGCGAGACGGTGCGCAAGGAGGCAGCCCAGAAGCCCATCGCCGTGGACGGACTGCGCCAGTCGATGTGGGTGGCCATGGACTACGTCGACGTCATCGTGCACATCTTCCTCCCCGACATGCGCGAGTTCTACGACCTCGAGCACCTCTGGGCCGATGCTCAACTGACAGAAATCGAGGACGAATATTAACAGAGACCAACGCTCAACAGGAAGAAAAAGGGTAGTTGAAGGGTAGATAAAAGGATTGAAAATGGCAGACAATAACAACAACAAGAATAATAAGAAGACGCCGCGCTTCAGCCTCAGCTGGTTCTACATCGTCATTGCGGTGGCACTGGGTTGGCTGTTCCTCAACAGCAACGGCGAGGGACAGGGCGGAGCATCCAAGCAGGCCACCTACAGCGAATTCAAGCAGTATGTGGAGCGGGGCTACGCCTCGCGCATCGTCGTCTACAAGGACCAGGGACCGCTGAACATGTACGTACGTGCCGAGCACATCCGCGACGTGTTCAAGAGCGGCACCGGCGACCGCACAGGCGAGGAGCCCTACGTCATCGTCAAGTACGGTTCCATCGACAAGTTGGAGGATTTCCTCGACGAACAGCAGCAACTGGGACACTTCAAGGGCGAACTCACCTACAAGGAGCAGGAGGGCGGTGCCCTGTGGCACATACTCATCAACTTCGGACCCTTCCTCTTCCTCATCCTCTTCTGGATGTTCATCATGGGCCGCATGGGCAGCGGAGGCGGCATGGGCGGCGGCATGAACATCTTCAACGTAGGCCGCAGCCGTGCCCAGAAGGTGGAAGTGGACGAGAAGACGAAAGTCACCTTTGCCGACGTGGCCGGACAGGCCGGTGCCAAGCAGGAGGTGAAAGAGATTGTGGAATTCCTGAAGAACCCCAAGAAGTTCACCGACCTGGGCGGCAAGATACCCAAGGGCGCCCTCCTGGTGGGCCCTCCCGGAACGGGTAAGACCCTCCTGGCCAAAGCCGTAGCCGGCGAGGCCGACGTGCCCTTCTTCTCCATGTCGGGCAGCGACTTCGTGGAGATGTTCGTCGGCGTGGGAGCCAGCCGCGTACGCGACCTCTTCCGCCAGGCCAAGGAGGCCAGTCCCTGCATCATCTTCATCGACGAGATCGACGCCGTGGGCCGCGCACGCAGCCGCAACACCATGATGGGCGGCAACGACGAACGCGAAAGCACCCTCAACCAGCTGCTGACCGAGATGGACGGATTCGGCACCAACAGCGGCGTCATCATCCTGGCAGCCACCAACCGTGCCGACATCCTCGACAAGGCCCTGCTCAGAGCCGGACGCTTCGACCGGCAGATTCATGTCGACCTGCCCGACGTCAACGAGCGCAAGGCCATCTTCAAGGTACACCTGCGCCCGCTGAAGATAGACAAAGACCTCGACATCGACTTCCTGGCACGCCAGACTCCGGGATTCTCCGGAGCCGACATCGCCAACGTCTGCAACGAGGCTGCACTCATCGCCGCACGATACAACAAGACTTCGGTGACCAAGGACGACTTCCTCTCCGCCGTAGACCGCATCATAGGCGGACTGGAGAAGAAGACCAAGGTGCTCACCAACGAGGAGAAGCGCACCATAGCCCTACACGAGGCCGGACACGCCACCATATCCTGGCATCTGCAGTATGCCAACCCGCTGGTCAAGGTCACCATCGTGCCCCGCGGCCGCGCCCTGGGTGCCGCATGGTACCTGCCCGAGGAACGCCAGATAACCACCCGCGAACAGATGCTCGACGAGATGTGCGCCCTCCTGGGCGGACGTGCCGCAGAGGAACTCTTCACGGGCCACATCTCCAGCGGAGCCATGAACGACCTCGAACGCGTCACCAAGCAGGCCTACGGCATGATAGCCTACATGGGCATGAGCGACCGGCTGCCCAACCTCTGCTACTATAACAACGACGAGTACCAGTTCTCGAAACCCTACTCCGAACAGACGGCACAACTCATCGACCAGGAGGTGCAGAAGATGATAGCCGAGCAGTACGCCCGCGCCAAGCAACTGCTCACCGACAAGCACGAGGGACACGCACAACTGGCCCAACTGCTCGTCGACCGCGAAGTCATCTTCGCCGAGGACGTCGAGCACATCTTCGGCCCCCGTCCCTGGGCAAGCCGCGCCGACGAAATCATAGAAGATTCTGAAAACTCTGACAACTCAGATTATTCAGAAAACTCAGATATCTCTGATAACTCAGATAAAGCCTAAACCACCTTAGAAGACCATGAGCCCCAAACAACGCAACCTCATCATCCGCAGCCTCACAGGCATCGTATTCCTCGCCGTCATGATTGGCGGCCTCACCTACAGCCCCCTCTCCATGGGCATCCTGTTCACCCTCATCACGGCCCTCTCGGTACACGAGTTCTGCAGCATCGTGTCGGAGCGCGACGATGTGGAGGTCAACCCCATGATATGCTCCGTCAGCGGAGCCTACCTGTTCCTGGCCTTCTTCGGTTACTGCAGCGGCTGGACACCCACGCCCGCCGTCTTCATCCCCTACCTCATCAGCATCATCTACCTGCTCATCAGCGAACTCTACCTGCAGCGCCCCTGCCCCATCCACAACTGGGCCTACACCATGATGAGCCAGATGTACGTGGCACTGCCCTTCTCCATGATTCCCGTCCTCGGGTTCATGACGGACCCCGGCCATCCCACCCAACTCTACTACCGCTTCATCTTCCCCCTCTCCGTCTTCATCTTCCTCTGGACCAGCGACACCGGCGCCTACTGCTTCGGCTCGCTCCTGGGCCGCCACCGCCTCTTCGAGCGCATATCGCCCAAGAAGTCGTGGGAAGGCTCTGTCGGCGGAGCACTCGTCAGCATCGGAGCCGCCTGCATCGTGGCCTACTTCGACCATAGCCTCACCCTGCCCCAGTGGCTCGGCTTCGCACTCGTCGTCGTGGTCTTCGGCACGTGGGGCGACCTCGTCGAGAGCCTCCTGAAGCGCCAACTCGGCATCAAGGACAGCGGCAACATACTGCCCGGCCACGGCGGCATGCTCGACCGCTTCGACTCCTCCCTCCTTGCCATCCCAGCCGCCGTAGTCTATCTCTACACCCTCACCATCGTCTGAGGGTAATAGACGAAGGCAAATGGTAAAATAAAAAGATACACCTTGCCCAGGATGGTCAGACCGCTGCCGCCTGGCGTGTTGTTGCTGAACGTGAGAACAGAAAGAACCTAAGCCAATAAATATTTTGATGAGAAATTTGGTAATTAATAAAATATTTGATAACTTTGCATCGGGAATCCGATAAAAACAAGGACAAGATGGATGCAAGAGAAAAACTGAAGACTCTGATTCGTGAGTATGGCGGCACACAAAAGGTGTTTGCCTCCATGATTGGCACCACGCAGCCTACCATAGCAAACTGGATTGCACAGAACCAGATACCTGAGGGCGGAATAGCCAAGATATGCCGCGCCCTGCCCGACGTCAGCTTCGAATGGCTGACGGGCAAGGAGAACATGCCGCGCCGGGGATACCAGGAGGAAAGAGGCATAAACCGAAGGGGCGAAACGATGGGACAGCCCTTCTACAGTCGTATGCCGGCCAGCGCCGGACAGCTGGACATGGGCCACGAAGACCTCACCGTGGAGCACATCAGCATACCGGGCGTGAAGGCCACGGCCTACTTCCCCGTAGTGGGGAACTCGATGGACCCGACCATCCAGAGCGGCGACATCGTGGGCATCCGACCCATCGACGGACTGGACCGCATACGCCCCAACGACATATACCTTATTTTTACGCGCGACAACGAACGGATGCTGAAGCGCATCAAGAGCATCAACCAGCAGAGCCCGAATCTGACCCTCTACAGCGACAACCCCGCCTATGAGCCTTTTGACGTGATGAAGGAACAGATTGCCAGTGTCTACAAGGCCGTGTGCATCATACGAAGTCTGGAGTGAAGGAAAGAATCATATTTCTTATACGGACATTTGTGACTGCAGTCGCACTGTTTATCGGTGCGAAGGTGGTGTTCATGTTTGCCAACAGGGGGGAGCAATCGTTTACGCTGAGGGATGTGTCGGAGGTGTTGCAGCACGGGCTGACACTGGACATGTCGACGGCCCTGTACATCGTGGTCATTCCCTTTCTGCTGACCATCGTCAGCATCTGGTACACAGGCAAATGGCTCGACCGTGCCATGCACTTGTGGTTCGCCACCACGGCTGTCGTCTGCGGGCTGGCCTTTACGGCCGACACGGCCCTCTATCCGCACTGGGGATTCAAACTCGACGCCTCGTGTCTGCAGTATCTGTCCACGCCCGGTGCAGCTGCTGCCAGCGTACCCACGTGGGCACTGATTGTGGGGGCAGTGTTTCTGGTGGTACTGATTGTGGGCATATATGGATTGTTCCGCTTGCAGTACCATCCCCTGATGCCACTTCGGAAGCGCTGGCTCTACGGACTGTGCTGCATAGTGATGGCTCCGCTGATATTCATCGGCATACGAGGTGGCGTGGAAGAATCGACGACCAACATCGGACAGGTCTACTACTCGCAGACGCCCTTCTTCAACCATTCGGCCGTGAATCCCGTATTCAGTTTCCTGTCGTCGTTCGAGGGTACCATGCGCGATGACGTGCATTATTCATTCATGACCAGCGAGGAATGCGACTCGCTGCTGGCAGGCGCATACAGCACCGAAAGCATAGATATAGACACCCTGCTGACTACCCGGCGACCGAATGTCGTGCTGGTGATGCTGGAAAGTGCAGGCGGGCAGTTCATGAAGATTGGGGGCAAGGACTACGTCATGCCGCGCTTCAACCAGCTGTGCGACGAGGGTGTGTTCTTCTCACAGTGCTACGCCAACTCGTTCCGGACTGACCGCGCCACGGTGAGCATCTGGTCGGGACATCTGTCTTTCCCCACCATATCGCTACAGAAGATTCCCAAGAAGAACAGCAAACTGCCCGGACTGGCCCGGACATTGGTAGGAGCAGGCTACGACACGCACTTTTTCTACGGCGGAGACATCAACTTCACGAAGATGCGCAGCTACCTCATCAACTCGGGCTTCGATCGCTTTACCTACGATGCCGACTTCACACGCAGCGAACAGCGGACTGCCCAGTGGGGCGTGTGTGACAGCATCATGTTTGACCGCGTGAGGGACGAAATACAAGCGTGGTCGGCTGATGACAAAAAGCCCCATCTCATCGGGTTTTGTACACTTTCGAGCCACGAACCTTGGGACGTCCCCATACACGAATTGGAGGACCCCGTGGAGAATGCTTTCTACTACCTCGACCAGTGCATCGGACGCTTCGTGGACGAACTGCGACGGACGCCTCAGTGGGACAACTTGCTGCTGCTCTTCATTCCCGACCACGGGGTGAAATACGCCGAAGTGGACGAGACCACGCCGCTCATCATGCACATACCCGTACTGTGGATGGGAGGAGCCGTGAAGGAACCACGCGTCGTGGACTTCATCTGCAACCAAAGCGACCAAGCCGCCACCCTGCTGGGACAAATGGGTATCAGCCACGACGACTACTTCTTCAGTCGCGACGTGATGTCGAAGACCTACACGAAGCCCTTCGCCTATCACACCTTCAACAACGGATTCTCGATGGTCGACAGCACGGGATTTGTGGTCTACGACCTGACGTCTGAAACCATCATGGCAGGAGACAAGAAGTCACTCGTCGGCCGCGGAAAAGCTATCCTACAGCACAGCAGCGAGGACTTGAGAAGACGATAATGCCCTTTTTACGCATCTATATTTTCTAATTTAAAGAAAATATTGTATCTTTGCCGCGCAAAAATGCGTGAAATAATTATATTCCATAAAAATGGCAAAAGAATACAATTTCAGAGAGATCGAGAAAAAGTGGCATCAGCGTTGGGTGGAACAGCAGACCTATCGCGTGACTGAAGACCCGAAGAGAGAGAAGTTCTACGTACTGAACATGTTCCCCTACCCCAGTGGCGCAGGCCTGCATGTGGGACATCCCCTGGGCTACATCGCCAGCGACATCTATGCTCGCTACAAACGACTGCAAGGCTTCAACGTGCTGAACCCCATGGGCTACGATGCTTACGGACTGCCCGCAGAGCAGTATGCCATCAAGACCGGACAGCATCCCGAGAAGACAACATTCCAGAATATCGACCGATATCGCGAACAGCTGGACAAGATAGGTTTCTCCTTCGACTGGGACCGCGAAGTGCGCACCTGCTCTCCCGACTACTACAAATGGACACAGTGGGCCTTCCAGAAGATGTTCAAGAGTTTCTTCTGCAACAAGACCCAGAAGGCCATGCCCATAGAGGTGCTGACCGAGCACTTCGAAAAAGAGGGCACAGGCGACTGGGACGTAGCCTGCACGGAGGAAATGAACTTCACGGCAGAGGAATGGAACAGCTGGGACGAGAAGAAGCAGAGCGACGTGCTGATGAACTACCGGTTGGCCTTCATGGGAGAGACGATAGTGAACTGGTGCCCGGCCCTGGGAACTGTATTGGCCAACGACGAGGTGGTGAACGGCGTGAGCGAGCGCGGCGGCTACCCCGTGGAGCAGAAAAAGATGCGCCAGTGGTGCCTGCGCGTAAGTGCCTACAGCCAGCGCCTGCTGGACGGTCTGGAGACCATCGACTGGAGCGAGAGCATCAAAGAGACGCAAAAGAACTGGATCGGCCGAAGCGAAGGTGCCGAGATAAGAATCCCCTACACACTGTCCATCGAAGGTGAACAGGAGGGAGAGTTCACCATCTTTACCACGCGTGCAGATACCATGTTCGGCGTGACGTTCTTCGTCCTGGCACCCGAGAGCGAACTGGTGGACAAGGTTACCACACCCGAGCAACGTGCTGCCGTAGACGAATACATCAAGTATGTGAAAGGGCGCACGGAGCGCGAGCGCATGATAGACCACACGGTAACGGGTGTGTTCTCCGGAGCCTATGGCATCAACCCCATCACGGGCGACAAGTGCCCCATCTACGTGGCCGAATACGTATTGGCCGGCTACGGCACGGGTGCCATCATGGCCGTACCTGCGCACGACAGTCGAGACTATGCCTTCGCCAAGCACTTCGACCTGCCCATCATACCCCTGGTAGAGGGCGCCGACGTGAGCGAGGAGAGCTACGACGCCAAAGAGGGCATCGTGATGAACTCGCCAAGAGCGGAAGGCGGCAGTGTGAACTACGACGGCGAATGCCTGAACCTGAACGGCAAGACCATCAAGGAGGCCATTGCCGAGACAAAGCGTTTCGTCAAGGCCCACAAGCTGGGACGCGTGAAGGTGAACTACCGCCTGCGCGACGCCATCTTCAGTCGCCAGCGCTACTGGGGCGAACCCTTCCCTGTCTATTACAAAAACGGCATTCCCACGATGATTCCCGAGGAATGCCTGCCCATAGAATTGCCTCAGGTGGATAAGTTCCTGCCCACGGAAACGGGCGAACCTCCATTGGGCAATGCCACAAAATGGGCCTGGGACGAGCAGAACAAGAAGATTGTGGAAAACAGTCTGATTGACGAGAAGACGATATTCCCCATAGAACTGTACACGATGCCTGGCTTCGCAGGTAGCAGCGCATACTATCTGCGCTACATGGACCCGCACAACCAGGAGGCTCTGGTGAGCGAAAAGGCTGCAGCATACTGGCAGAACGTCGACCTGTATGTCGGTGGCAGCGAGCACGCTACGGGTCACCTCATCTACAGTAGGTTCTGGAACAAATTCCTCTTCGACCTGGGCGTGAGCAAGAAGGAAGAACCCTTCCAGAAACTCATCAACCAGGGTATGATTCAGGGTTGGTCGAGTTTCGTGTACCGCCTGCGCAATACCAACAAGTTTGTAAGTTTCGACCTGCTGGACGAGCAGTACGACGATGCCAAGAAGAAGAATCTCTACTTCTACCAAGGTGCGGAAGCCGACCCCGTATATGCCGACATCAGCATGGTGAACGGCAATGTGCTGAACGTGGAGAAGATACGTCAGTGGACAGTAGAGTTCCGCGATGCTGAATTCATTCTGAATGCAAATGGGCAGTACATCGTGAACCAGGCCATCGAGAAGATGTCGAAGTCGAAGTACAACGTGGTGAACCCCGATGACATCTGCGAGAACTACGGTGCCGACACGCTGCGCCTGTACGAGATGTTCCTGGGTCCCATCGAGCAGTCAAAGCCTTGGGACGTTGCCGGCATCGACGGTTGCTTCCGTTTCCTGAAAAAATTCTGGATGCTCTTCTGGGACAAGGACGGACAGTTGCAGGCCGACGACAGCGAACCGACGGCCGAGAACATGAAGTCGCTGCACAAACTCATCAAGAAGGTGAGCGCCGACATCGAGGAGTTCAGCTACAACACCTCCATTCCCGCCTTCATGGTGGCTACGTCGGAACTGAGCAGTCAGAAATGCCGCAGCCGCAAGGTGCTGGAACCGCTGGTTGTCGTGTTGGCTCCCTTCTGTCCGCACATCGCCGAGGAACTGTGGGAGGCCATGGGCCACGAAACCACCGTCTGCAATGCTCCCTGGCCGAAGTGGGACGATAAGTTCCTGGTGGAATCGACCGTGAAGATGCCCGTACAGTTCAACGGAAAAGTACGCTTCACGCTCGACCTGCCTGCCGACATGCCGAAGGAAGAGGTGGAGAAGACCGCCCTCTCGGCTCCGGAAGCCGGAAAATACCTGGAGGGACAGCAGATCGTAAAGACTGTCGTCGTACCGGGTCGCATTATCAACATCGTCATCAAACCTGCATGATATGGCAAATAACCCTAACAAAGTATTGAAAAGGATCTGGGATTTCTCCAAAGACTTCTTCTACCTGAACCTGGGCATGGCCGTGTATATGGCCGGATGGACCGTGTTCCTGCTGCCCTACCACATTCCCACGGGCGGATGGGTGGGTGCCTGCTCCATTCTCTATTATGCTACAGGATTCCCCATGAGTCTTGCCGTGTTGATAGGAAACGGTGTCCTGCTCTCCATCGCACTGTGGCAACTGGGATGGAAGTTCACGCTAAAAACTGGCTATGCCGTAATATCGATGGTCTTCTTCCTGGAAATAGGACAGCGGCTGATGATGGGCGACGACGGACAGTTCATCCAGATTTTGGGGCCCAACGAGTCGGCCATGGCCTGTGTGCTGGGTGCCCTGATAAATGGTCTGGGCGTAGGCTTGTGCTTCCTCTCCGGAGGCGTCACGGGCGGATGGGACATCGTGGCGGCCATCGTCAACAAGTACAAGCCCATCTCCTTCGGTCGCGTACTGCTCTACCTCGACCTCATGGTTATCGGTTGCAGCTACTTCATCTTCAAGGTGAAATATCCCGACGATGCCTGGCACATGGTGGTGTTCGGCTACGTCACCCTGTTTGTCTACACCTATGCCGCGGACATGATTATCAACTCGGCTAAACAGGATGTGCAGCTCATCATCATGACGCAGAAGGGCGAACTCATGGCCCGCATCATCCGCGAACATACGGGACACACCATGACACAACTGAACGGCGAGGGATGCTACAGTCATGCGCCCATGAACGTGATGATTCTGATGGTGCACAGGCATGAACAAATCAATGTGCTGCGACTGATTGAGGAAGTAGACCCTGCAGCTTTCGTATCGAGCAGCCGTGTGGAGGGTGTCTACGGATTGGGATTCAATAGGATTAAGTGATTAAGGATTAAGGATTAGGGATTAGAGATTAGAGATTAGGGATTAGGGATTGGGAATTAAATGATTTGCGATGATTAAAGAGTTGATTTTCTCATACACAAAGATTTTCATTGGGCTGATAATATTTTCTATTGGCTACACTTGTTTCATGCTGCCCTACCAAATCATGAGTGGCGGCGTGGCAGGTATATCGGCCCTCATCTACTACTCGACGGGGTTCCATGCCGGTTATTCGTTCTTCCTCATCAATGTCGGACTGATATTGATGGCCTGGTACACCCTGGGATGGAGGTTCTGCGTGCGCACCATCATTGCTACGGTGGTGGTCTCCTTCATGATTGACTATATACAGGCAGCACTCACCGTGGTCAAACCTGACGGGACTGAAGAGATGATACACCTGGTGGGCGACCAAGTGTTCATGGCTTGCGTCATCGGGGCCATGATCGAGGGCCTGGGACTGGCCATCGTATTCCTGGCTGGCGGTTCGACGGGAGGTACGGACATCGTGGCGCTGACGGTGAACAAGTATCGCGACATATCGCTGGGACGTGCCATGCTTTTCGTGGACATTTTCATCGTGAGCATGTCGTACGTCATATTCCGCGACGTAGAGCGGCTGGTGGCCTGCTACATCACACTCTTCATCTCCATCAATGTCATCGACTACGTGGTGAACGGTGCACGGCAGAGCGTGCAGTTCATGATTATCTCTGACAAATGGAGCGAGATTGCACAGGAGGTCAGCGAAAAGGTGGACCGTGGCGTGACCATACTGAACGGCGAAGGCTGGTACAGCAAGGAACGACGCAACGTGCTGCTCATCATGGCCAAGAAGCAGGAGAGCCGCATCATCTTCCAACTCATCCGCTTCATCGACCCAAAAGCATTCGTGACGATGAGTAACGTGGAGGGCGTATTTGGAGAAGGTTTCGACAAAATCAAGAAAGGATGAAACAAATCATAATGGCCACGAACAACGAGCACAAGTTGCGCGAGATTCGTCAAATACTGGCCGGACAATACGAAGTGAAGGGACTGGCAGACATCGGTTGCCACGAGGACATCCCGGAAACGGCCAACACCCTGGAGGGCAATGCCCTGCAGAAGGCTCGCTATGTGCACGAACACTACGGGACGGACTGCTTTGCCGACGATACAGGGCTGGAAGTGGACGCCCTGGACGGTGCCCCGGGAGTGTTTACGGCCCGCTTTGGACAGATGAACGGATACGGCGATAGCCATGACTCAGATGCCAACATACACTGTCTGCTTGACAAACTGCGCAACACCGACAACAGAAAGGCTCGCTTCCGCACGGTCATTGCCCTCATACACAATGGCGAGGAACACCAGTTCGAAGGCGTTGTGGAAGGAGAAATCCTGCGCGAGAAGACCGGAACGGACGGCTTCGGCTACGACCCCATCTTTGCCCCGACGGAGGCCGGCATCAGTTTTGCCGAAATGGGGCCGCAGGAAAAGAACCGCATCAGCCACCGCGGACGCGCCACCCAGAAGCTGGCGGCATTCCTGAAAATGTGCATGATGGTGCTGCTGTTCCTTCCCATGTTAGCAGGCTTCAACACCCTGCATGCACAGGCCATCGGGGAATGGAAACTCTACCCTTCGTACCAAATCGTACAAAAGAATATTGCCATAAATAAATCGGTGTACGCACTGGCCATAGCACAGCAACAAATCTATGCCAACATCAAGGAGAACTACAACCTGATACGCTACGACAGCGAAGACACGTCGGTGCACACGTACAGCACCCTCGACGTCCTCAACGACCGGCAAATCGTACACATGGCCTACAGCGAGGAGGCGAAACGACTGATTCTGGTTTATGAAAACGGAAACATCGACCTGATGGACCTGGAAGACAACGTACAGAACATCGCCAGCCTGAAGCAAAGTAACCTGAAGAACAAAGAGGTGAAAAACATCTTTGTGGACGGACACATGGCATACCTGGCCACCGGATTCGGATTCGTCACCGTCGACATGCAGGAAGGCGTTATTCGCGACACCTACCAGCTGGACACGGACGTGCAGGCAATAGCCGTACGCAACGGAGTTGTATATATTGGGACGAACAGTGGCCTGTACTATTCCACAAACAAGAATATGCACCTGATGGCCAACTGGGAACGCCAATCCGGTGTGTCCAACAGCTACACGCAAATGTTTGTCTTCGACGGGCACGTCTATGCGGTGCAATACAACTCGCTGTTCCGCATCAACGACGATGCCCAAGGACTGACTCGTCTGGCCACTGGCGTCAAATACGCATCACTGCTGAACGGACAGATGGTATACGTCACGGATTCGGAAGTCTGCATCTATGAATCTGACACCCAGATCCAGCACATCGCCCTGGAATATCCGTGGAACTCACTCTCCTATGCCAATGGGACATACTGGGCCAGCGAAGGCGCAGATGGACTGAAAGGCTACAAGTTGGCAGACAATACCTTCGTGGAAACTGTTGGCAGCATACATCCCAACAGCCCGGTGCGCGACCTTTCCTATCGCATGCAATACGTCGGCAACCGCCTGCTGGTGGCAGGAGGCATCAACACCCCCTACGCCATCTTCTATCCGCCCACGGCCATGTATCTCGACGATGACAAGTGGACCAATCTGGACGAGGAAACATACCTTCAGGATTATGCCAATCTGCGCCACCGCAACATGACGCACCTCGTGCAAGACCCTGCAGACTCGACACACCATTATGTCAGCGGCTACCGCACGGGGCTCTACGAATATCGCAATGGGAAGTTTGTCGCCCTCTACAATAGCGCTAACAGTCCACTGCAACAGATTGAAGAAAACGGAAAGCCCTTGGGATTGAACTACGTAGGTTGCACCGGACTGCAGTACGACGAGGACCGCAATCTGTGGATCATGAACCAGCAGACAGATACCATAGTCCGCATACTGCAGCCTTCGGGCAAGTGGCTTTCGCTCTACTACGACGAAATCAACGGCATAGAAACGCCCGAAGACTTCCTGTTTACCACCAGCGGAGTGAAGTTCCTGATAAGCAGACGTATGAGCGGACGCGGATTCTTCGGATTCCAAACCAACAATACGCTCAACAGCGTGCGTGACGACAAACACACGCTGCGAAGCCGCATCGTTAACCAAGACGGTACCGTATACACCCCCGACGAGTTCTACTGCATGGCCGAGGACCTGGATGGGCGCGTATGGTGCGGCACCCAGTTGGGACTGTTTGTCATCAATGACCCTACAACGTTTTTCGATAACGACTTCACCTTCGAGCAAATCAAGATATCACGCAACGACGGCAGCAACCTGGCCGACTATCTGCTCTCGGGAGTTCCCATAACGTGTATAGCCGTTGACGGTGCGAACCGGAAATGGATAGGAACGAACTCGAATGGGCTGTATCTGGTGAGTGCCGACGGACAGGAATTGCTCCAGCATTTCCAAAGCGACGACAGCCCATTGCCCAGCAACAACATTCAATGTCTGGCCATACATCCGCAGACTGGCACCGTCATGATAGGTACCGATGCAGGTCTGTGCAGCTATGTCAGCGATGCTACCGAAGCAGAAGAAGCACTGCGCGGCGACAATGTGGTGGCATATCCCAATCCCGTAAGGGCCGATTACCGGGGACCGATTGCCGTGCGCGGACTGACCATGGACGGCGAAGTGAAGATTTGCACTTCTACGGGTCAACTGGTGTGGAACGGGACCTCCAATGGCGGCACCTTCACATGGAATGGCACCAATAAAAGAGGACAGCGCGTTGCCAGCGGCGTATACCACGTGATTGCCAATACAAGCGATGGAAAAAAGGCCGTAGTGAGCCGTATCATCGTCATCAAGTAGCAGAACTTGCACAGAAGAGACAAAAAGGTGTAAAATATTTTTGTAATTCGCCCGATTTACATTATCTTTGCTTGCAGTTATAACTTTAGGAGGTACTATGAAAAGAATTCTTATCATGAATGGCCCCAACCTGAACCTGCTGGGCCAACGAGAGACAGAGATTTACGGAGTGCACGACTTCAAGAGCTATCTGGAGAAATTGCGCGAGCGCTATCCCAATGTTCGCATCGACTTCTTCCAGAGCAACATGGAGGGTGCGCTGATTGATAAACTGCACGAGGCCGGCTTCGGCAAGTGCGATGGCATCATACTGAACGCTGGTGCCTATACTCACACAAGCATTGCCATACACGATGCCATCAAGGCCATCAACGCCCCTGTCGTTGAAGTACACATTTCTAATGTCTTCAATCGCGAAGAATTCCGTCATAAGAGCATGCTCAGCCGCGCCTGCATGGGCGTCGTGACCGGATTCGGACTCGACTCGTACCGCGTAGCCCTCGAAGCACTACTTGGATAACATCGAGGAATACATCGACGCCCATATCGACCCGGAAGGAGACTATCTGCATCGACTATGGCGTAGCACCCAACTCCGTCTGTCATACGGACAGATGGCAAGTGGTCATGTGCAGGGGCGTCTGCTGAAGATGCTCACACGGATGATACGTCCCCAGCTGGCAGTGGAATTGGGTACGTTCAGTGGATATTCGGCATTGTGCATCGCCGAGGGATTGGAAGAAGGGGCCATGCTCCATACCTTCGAGATATACGATGAGCAGGAAGACTTCACGCGCCCCTGGATTGAAGGTTCGCCATTGAGCAGCCGCATACAAATGCATATCGGCGATGCCCTGGACCTGATACCAGAAATGAACCTGAAGGACATAGACATGGCTTTCATCGATGCTGACAAACGTCACTACACCGACTTCTATGAGATGCTGCTGCCAAGAATGCGACCAAGTGGCTTCATACTGGCTGACAACACACTGTGGTACGGACATGTCGTGGAAGACCACACTCGCGAAAGCGACCAACAGACGCTGGGCATCAAGCATTTTAATGATATGTTGGCCAAGGACACACGCGTAGAGAAAGTCATAGTGCCCGTGCGCGACGGTCTGACGCTGATTAGAGTGAAGGAGTAGAGAGTAAGGATTAGGGATTAGAGATTAGAGATTAGAGATTAGAGATTAGAGATTAGTGATAGGACTAAGGATTTGATATAAGATATGGATACAACAAGACAGAATAAGGTGGCTCGCCTGATACAAAAGGAATTGAGCGAAATATTTGTTGCACAGACACGACGAATGCATGGTGTGCTGGTCAGTGTCAGTCAGTGCCGCATTAGCCCGGACATGAGTTCGTGCCGTGTCTACCTCAGCGTATTCCCCAGTGAACGCGCAGAGGAGATAGTGAACAACATTAACGCCAACCAGAAGCAGGTGCGCTTCGAACTGGGTAGCCGCATGCGCCATCAGTTACGCATCATACCCGAACTGAAGTTTTTCCGCGACGACTCACTCGATTATGCCGAGCATATCGATGAGTTGCTCAGTGGCATTTAATCTATCTTTTTTTCGACTGTGAATTATAGAGTCTTTATCGCCTGGCGTTACCTCTTCTCAAAAAAGAGCCATCATGCCATCAACATCATATCGGCAATCTCGGCCTGCGGGGTTGCCATTGCCACGATGGCCATGGTGTGCACACTCAGCGTGTTCAACGGATTCCAGAGTCTGGTATCAGATCTCTTTACCGACTTTGACCCCGAACTGAAGGTGACGCTGGCAGAAGGACGGACTATATCGGCCACCGACGCTGCTATCAAACAGTTGCAGAAGCGCGACGACGTGGAGGCCGCCACGCTTTGTCTCGAGGACCAGGCCTTGGTGGTCAGAGACGGAAAACAGATGGTTGTGACCATCAAGGGCGTAAGCGACAACTTCGGCCAGCAGATGAATCTCGGACGCTTGCTTTATCCACAGACGGATGAAGTGCCCGTCCTGCATGCCGACGTTCTCGAATACGGCATACCCGGCATACAGTTAGCTCTGCAACTGGGTCTGAGGCCAGACTACGAGCCTGCTCTCCAAGTGTATGCGCCCAAACGGGGCGAGCGCGTGAACATGGGTAACCCCATGAGCAGCTTCAACAGCGACGAGCTGATGAGTTCGGGTGAAGTATTTCAGGTGAAACAAAGTAAATATGATGCACATTATATCATAGCATCACTCCCATTTGCCCAACATCTTTTCGACCAAAACGGGCGCATCTCTCAGGTGGAACTGCGGATGAAGGCAGGCACCAATATCGCCCGTGCCCAACGCGAAATCTCACAGCAACTGGGTCCGCGTTTCGTCGTCAGCGATCGGTACGAGCAGCAAGAAGATGTGTTCCGAATCATGAAGATAGAGAAACTGATAGCTTATCTATTTCTCACTTTCATCCTTCTCGTTGCCAGCTTCAACATCGTAGGTTCGCTCTCCATGCTCATGATTGACAAGGAACGAGACATCGAGACCCTCCGCAACTTGGGAGCTACTCCGGGCGATGTCAGCCGCATCTTCATCCTCGAGGGCAATATGATCAGCCTGCTGGGAGCCGTCATCGGAGCACTCATCGGCGTGGGGCTTTGCTGGGCACAGCAACGCTTTGGCCTCATCGCCATGGGACAGAGCGAGGGAGCCTTCCTTGTCGAAGCCTATCCCGTAGTAGTCCGTCCGTGGGACTTGGTGCTCATCCTCATCACTGTGGTTATGGTAAGCGCCGCCGTTGTCTGGTATCCCGTCAAACGCTTCTTCCGATGATACTCTCCCCCTTCTCCCGCCCACTCTACGTCATGCTAAAGCCCATCGGGGCACATTGCAATTTGGCATGCGAATATTGTTACTACCTCTCTAAGAAGCATCTGTACGACGAGGTTCCGCGTCATGTAATGAGCGAAGCCCTTCTGGAGGAATTCATCCAACAGTATATCGGTGCCCAGACGGGGGACGAGGTCCTTTTCACCTGGCATGGAGGCGAGACCATGATGCGTCCGCTTTCTTTCTATCGGCGAGCCATCGAGTTGCAGAAGCGCTATGCCAACGGCAAGATTATCTCTAATTGCATACAGACCAACGGAACACTGGTGACCGAAGAATGGGCCCGTTTCCTACATGACGAACACTGGTTAGTGGGTGTCAGCATCGACGGCCCACAGGAGTTTCACGATTACTACCGCCGCACACCGCAGGGCCGCCCATCATGGGCCAAGGTCCGGCGGGGCATCGACCTGCTCAACCGCTTCCACGTCGAGTGGAATGCGATGGCCGTAGTCAACAACCTGAATGGCAATCACCCCCTGGAGTTTTATCGTTTCTTCCGCGATGAACTCCAGTGCCGCTACCTGCAGTTCACACCCATTGTGGAACGCATGCCCGACGGCAGTCCGGCCCCCTTCAATGTGGGTGCCCGGCAGTGGGGAGACTTCCTTTGCACCATATTCGACGAATGGGTCAGCCACGGCGACGTAGGCGTAATGTTCGTGCAATTGTTCGACGCGACGCTTTGCAACTGGTGCGGCATGGTTCCAGGCGTATGCACGATGGCCCATTCGTGTGGCCATGCCGGCGTCATGGAATTCAACGGTGACGTCTACGCTTGCGATCACTTCGTCTTCCCCGAATACAAGCTTGGCAACATCAACGAGACTCCACTCGTGGAGATGATGTACGGCGAGAAGCAGTCGCGCTTCGGTAGGATGAAACAAGACAGCCTGCCCGACGTCTGCCGAGAATGTGAATGGCTCTTTGCTTGCAATGGCGAATGCCCCAAGAACCGCATATTGCCCGACGGACGCAACTATCTGTGCGAAGGGTATAAAAAGTTTTTCCTCCATGTCGCCCCATGGATGGACGACATGAAGGAAAAGCTTCAAGCCTCAAACGGCCTATAATGGATACTACTTATTGAGCGACCAGGCAAAGCCGTCGGGTGTATCCTTGACCTCGAATCCGAGGGCAGCGAGATCGTTACGAATCTTATCACTGAGGGCCCAGTTCTTCTCGGCCTTGGCCTGCATACGCTGCTCCAGCAACATATCCACAACGTGTCCGAAGGCTTCCTCGCGCTCCTTGTTGCTGGCACCACTGTTTTCAGTAAGACCCAGGATGTCGAAAGCAAAGGTGCGGAAGACATCGGCAAATGCCTGTGCCACCTCGGCCGTGATGCTAGCCTTGTGGTCGTTGACCGTGTTGATAATACGACAAGCATCGAACAGGGCACTGATGACCTGAGGAGAGTTGAGGTCATCGTTCATGGCATCGTAGCATTGCTGACGCAAATCGTCGACGTACTTCATCTCCACCTGCGGCTGTCCCTTGGTCTTCTGGCCTTCCTGAAGCCGCTGCAACAGCTTCCAGCCATCCATCAGACGAGCCAGGCCCTTCTCGGCTGCCTGCAGGGCATCATTGCCGAAGTCAACCGTAGAACGATAGTGGGCCTGAAGGATGAAGAAACGGATGGTCATGGGCGTATAAGCCTGGGTGAGCAAGGGATGTGTTCCGGCAAAGAATTCGGGCAGGGTGATGAAATTGTTATACGACTTACCCATCTTCTTTCCATCGATGGTTATCATATTGTTGTGCATCCAATAGTGCACCATCTGATGGCCCTGACTTGCCACAGCCTGTGCTATTTCACACTCGTGGTGGGGGAAGACGAGGTCCATGCCACCGCCGTGGATGTCAAACTCCTCTCCCAGATACTTGCGTCCCATAGCCGTGCATTCGCAGTGCCAACCTGGGAAACCATCGCTCCAAGGCGAAGGCCAGCGCATGATGTGCTCGGGCTGTGCCTTTTTCCATAGGGCGAAGTCGGCTTGGTTCTTCTTCTCACCCACACCACTCAATTCGCGACTGGCATCCTTGATATTCTCCAGCGAACGGCCCGAGAGTATGCCATAGTGGTGGTCGTGGTCGTACTTCTCTACGTCGAAGTAGACCGAACCGTTCGACTCATAGGCATATCCATGGTCTATAATCTGGCGCACCAGTTGCTGCTGCTCGATGATATGACCGGTGGCATGAGGCTCGATGCTGGGGGGCAGACAGTTCAAGGCAGCCATGGCATCGTGGAAACGATTGGTGTAATACTGGGCCACCTCCATAGGTTCCAGTTGTTCCACACGCGCCTTCTTGGCAATCTTGTCCTCTCCCTCGTCGGCATCGTGCTCCAGATGGCCCACATCGGTGATGTTGCGGACATAGCGCACCTTGTAACCTATATGCTGCAGATAGCGGAAAAGGAGGTCGAAGGTGATGGCCGGACGAGCATGTCCCAGATGGGCATCGCCATAGACCGTTGGGCCGCAGACATACATGCCTACACGGCCCTCATGAAGGGGACGGAACAACTCCTTCTGACGCGAAAGGGTGTTGTAAATAAGTAATGGTTGATTATTCATAGTTCTTGATATATTATTTGAATCGGACGATTAGGATTTCCTATCCTTCTCTATAATCTCTAACAGCTTGTCTACGGCCTGCTCCTCGGGGATGTTCATCTCCACGCACTGCTTACCGCGATAGAGGCTGACCTTGCCACGTGCAGCACCCACATAGCCATAGTCGGCATCAGCCATTTCGCCGGGCCCATTCACGATGCAGCCCATGACGGCTATCTTCAGACCTGTCAGGTGGCTGGTAGCCTTCTTCACGCGAGCTATGGTTCCCTGAAGGTCGAACAACGTGCGTCCACAACCGGGACACGAGATATACTCCGTCTTCGTGAATCGCAGTCGGGCGGCCTGCAACAGCGTGTAGGCCACGGGGATTTCATTCTCGGGGGCCTCGCTCAGGGACACACGTATGGTATCCCCGATGCCGTCTACCAACAGGGCGCCAATGCCCACGGCCGACTTGATGCGGCCATCCTCGCCCTCACCAGCCTCGGTCACGCCCAGGTGTAAGGGGAAAGTCATGCCCTCGGCATCCATTGCCTTGACCAGCAAACGAACGCTCTGCACCATCACCACCGTGTTCGAGGCCTTGATGCTGACGACGACGTCGAGGAAATGTTCACGCATGCAGATGCGCAAAAACTCCATACACGACTCCACGATGCCCTCGGGCGTATCGCCATAGCGCGACATGATGCGATCCGAGAGGCTGCCATGATTGACGCCGATGCGCACAGCGGTGTGGTGCTCCTTACATATATTCAGGAAAGGTATGAGGCGTTCCTCTATCTTGCGCAGTTCGGCCTGATATTCCTCATCGGTATACTCCAGATGTTTGAACTGGCGGGCAGCATCGACATAGTTGCCGGGATTGATGCGAACCTTCTCGCAGTTCAGGGCGGCCACCTCGGCCACACGAGGATTGAAGTGTACGTCGGCCACCAAGGGCACGTCGCACCCTAAGGCCCTCACCCTGCGGCGTATTTCGCCCAGGTTTTCGGCCTCGCGCACGCCCTGAGTGGTCAGGCGGACCAGTTCGCCTCCGGCCTTGGCAATGGCCAATATCTGCTGCACACATCCCTCGGTATCCATCGTCGAGGTAGTACACATCGACTGCACTCTCACGGGATTCTGCCCGCCTATGCCGATGTTGCCGACTCGCACTTCATGAGTTACTCTTCTTATCATCATTTTTTAGGTCTTTAAGTATCATAAGGGCTTTAAGAACCTTTAATTTACCTTATGCTCATACTTCACTTCGGCCAATTCCATATTGGCCTTTATTATTTTCCCCTTTAAACTTTCTTTATAATTCTTCATCTTCAGGGCCAGGGCCTCATCGCTGAGAGCCAACATCTCCACAGCCAAGATGGCCGCATTCTGAGCCCCGTTGACGCCCATCGTTGCCACAGGTATGCCGGGAGGCATCTGCACGATGGAGAGCAAGGCATCCAGCCCGTCGAGCATTCCCTTGATGGGAACCCCGATGACGGGCAACGTCGTGTTGGCAGCTATGACGCCAGGCAAGGCCGCAGCCATGCCGGCACCGGCAATGATGACACGTACGCCACGGCCTTCTGCCTCACGGGCAAACTGTTCCACCTCGGCCGGTGTGCGATGTGCCGAAAGTGCATTCATCTCGAAATCAACGCCCATTTCATCAAGAAGCTTAGCAGCCTTCTCCATAACGGGCAGGTCGCTTGTACTGCCCATGATGATACTAACTTTTGGATTCATATCATATTTTTCATTTAATTATTCCGTTCTTTCTATGCGTGCCCATGGCGGTCCTGGATTGCACAGGGTCATATAAACAGTCCCACGAGGCCGCAGGCAAACCCAATCAGAGTGCCGCCCAGCACCTGCCAAAGGGTGTGCTGGCGCAGATACATGCGGCTGCTGTTGACGGCTCCGCTGACCAGCAAGGCCAGGCACAGCCACCAAACGGGATTGAAGTGGAAGATGCTGGAGTATGCCACCAAGGCACCCATGATGGCCCCCACGCCGGCCGAGTGCATACTGACCTTCCACCAGAGGGTGGTGACCGTGCAGACACACTGTACGAGCAGGCTTATGACTATGATGCCCCCCATGAACACAGGCGCATGGATGCTGAACAGGAAGCGCAGCAGCACGCCGTAGCAGATGATGTGCAGCACGTAGGGGACCAGACGATTGTGGTGGAGGGTCAGTTGCTGCACGTTGAGCCTGCGCATCCGCCGGAAGGCATAGACACCGATGGCCGGCAGGAAAAGCGTGAACAGATACACCATCGCCAGAATGACCGCCTTGAACTGCCAGGGCAGTTGCGACAGATAGGTGAACATGAGCAGCAGCACGAAACCCAGCATGGGAAAGTAGGACGGACGGAACACGTTGGACATGGCCCGTGCCAACACACTCATCGAAGCATGCTCGCGTAGCCGTTCAACCCTTGATTTCTGCTCTACATTCTGTTCTTCCATCATTGTTTTCTCATTCTGCTTTCAGCTATTCCGAGCTGTGTCCGATACTTGGCCACCGTGCGCCGGGCCACGGCATATCCGCGTTCCTGGAGCATCTTCACCAGTCGTTCGTCGCTCAGCGGATGGCTCTTGTCCTCGTTGTCGACGATTTCCTTCAGGGCAACCAGTATCTTTCGCACCGTCACCTCGTCGCCATTCTGTGATGCGGCAGAGGTGAAGAACCATCGCAGCGGATAGATGCCATGGTCGGTCTGCACATACTTGCTGTTGGAGACGCGGCTGACGGTGGAGATGTCCTGTCCCGTCTGGCTGGCCACGTCTTCCAGTTTCATGGGCCGGAGCAATGTCTCGTCGCCCTCCAGGAAGAAGGGTCGTTGCAGGCGGATGATGGCCTGCATGGTGCGGAGCATCGTCTCGCGGCGTTGGGCAATGGCCTCGATGAACATGCGGGCGTTGCCCACCTGCTGTCGCAAATAGTTCATGGCATCGCGCTCGGAACGCGAGACGACAGGCATCTGCAGTTCCTGCTCTGCGTCGGGACTGATGGTCAGCCGGGGCAGTTCTCCTTCGTTGAGGGTCAGTTGTATGCGTCCGTTCTCATCGGTTTCGACAAAGAAGTCGGGCGTGATGACATGATTGTCGCTGCGGTCGCCGCCCAGGCTTCCTCCGGGTCTCGGATTCAGTCGCTGAATGCGTTGGCGCAGGCGTTCTACTTCCAGGTCGTCCAGTTTCAGCACATGCTGGATGCGTTGCCAACGCAGATGGACAAAGTCGTCCCAATAGCGTTGGAAGAGGGTCACCAACTGGTCGCGCACCTTACCGCTATAGTTGCGCCGGGCCTGCAGGGTGAGGCACTCGCGAAGGTCGCGCCCCCCCACCCCAGCGGGGTCCATCTGTTGCAGGACTGACGTAAGCAGCCGTTCCAATTCTTCCTCGTTGGTCTGCACGTTCTGGTAGATGTCCAGTTCGTCGGCTATCTGATAGAGCGGCGTGCGCAGCAGGCCGTCGTCGGCCAGCGAACCTATCAGGTACTTCATCACCTCTCTTTCGTGGTCGGTGAGTTGGTATTCGCCAAGTTGTCCCACCAGGTGGTCGAAGAACGATTCGGACGTATCCCCCAGTTCGTGGCCGCGCTGCTCCTCGTTGTTTCCGCTTGGCTCCCGGGGGATGCCGTCGTCCACGTCGTCATAGCTGTCGCTGTCGGCACCCGACGGGGCATAATCAGTCTCTCCAGCCTCCTCGTCGCCCTCTGCGCGGCCCCCATCTTCCGATTCGTCAGGGCCGCCCGCATGTTCCGTGCGCTCCCCTTGCAACCAGGGGTTGTCCTCCAGTTCCTTCTCGATGCGCTCGCGCAGGTCGTTCAGGGGCAGTTCGGTCAGTCGCACCGTCAGCACTTGCTGGGGTGTGAGTGTCTGCGTCTGGGTCTGAATCTGATAGGCGCCCTGGCCTTGGAAATTGTTCGGCATGGTCGTTTGCTAACCCTGGGGGATGGGGACTATTTCAGTTTTACGGTGATGATGTTGACCGAGAAGGGAGCCACGGGGAACTTGACCTGACGGCCGCCCTGGTCGATGAATGTACCGATGTAGTGTGGCTGGATGACCAAGGGGTCTTGGCGTGTATTCTCGTCCTGTCCGCTCTCAGCCGCCAGGCGCACCATGCTGCTCTGCGCAGCCAATCCGCCGTTGAGGATGACGCAGCCCTGCGTCGAACCCTCGCCCACGTTCACAACCTTGATGTACAACGTGTTGGTCTTTTCGTCGAGTGTGGAGTTGCTGAAGACGCCGCGCATGTTGGGATTGCGATGGCGGGCCGTCGTCTGGAGTTTGCCGTCGATGTAGGCAGCCACGCTGTCGCCTTCCACCTCGACGCGCAGGTCGTACCAGCGGCCCTCCTCGACCTTGAAGGGAGCCTCGCGCCCGATGTTCATGCGGCCGCCGTCGACACTCTGTTCGATGGCATTCTGGGTGTTGCCCCAGCCACCGATGTTGAACCAGTCAAAGTCGCGGTTGTTCTGGTAGTTATAGACGAGCAGGAAGCCCTCTCGTCCGCCTGTCTTGCGGGCCTTCACGCTGTAGGTGTACTTCTTGGCCTTGAAGTCGGTGGGGCAGACCTCCATGTGGGGTTCGCGACCGCGATTGTGCTCCCACGTCTTGATGTCGGGCAGGCGGTACGTCTGTCCGTCGACGATGAGTTGCGGCTCCTTATATTCGGCCTGCGTGTCCCATGTGCCCACGCCGACGTGCAAGGACTGAGGGGCCTCCACGGGTTTGGGTTCGGGCAGCGTCCACTTCAGCGTCTGGGGGACGGTGCGCGTGCCGATGTGGTTGGAGAAGAGGTTCTGCACCCAGTACGACGGTGTGCCGAAGGCATAGTGCGCATTGAAGTGAATCATGTCGGTGGGCCAGTTGGAGGCATTGTCGTTGACAAAGATGGGGGCGTACGAGGCCATCGCTACGATGTCGGAATTGTTCTCCATGCCCAGCATATATACGGCTTCGCCCAGGGCTGCATTCTGGTTGCCCACCTTGCCAAACTGGCTGGTGACGGCGTATTCGCCGACGTATATCTTCGGACCGCGACGGTCGTAGTTGTCGTACTTCTTGTAAGCGTCCATGAACCACGACGGATTGCGGTAGTAGTGCTCGTCGAGCATGTCGACGGGCTCCTTGCTGCGCCACGAGGGATAGTCGGTGCCCCAGGCCTCCACGTTGCCGATGCACTGGATGTTGGGGTACTTGGCCTTGATGGCGTCGTAGAACTTGCGGTAGCGTTCGAAGTAGCGTTCGCTCTGGTCGCGATTGTCGCCGAAGTGGAAGTTGGAATTCTCGTTACCAATCTCCAGATACTCGATGTTGAAGGGTTCGGGATGCCCGTTCTCGGCACGCAAGCGTCCGTACTTGGTGGTCTTGGCGTCGCCGTTGGCATATTCCAGGGCGTCCATGCACTCCTGAATCCAGCCGTCCAGTTCCTCCACGGGCGTGAAGCCTCCGTGCCAGATGCCCACGTTGACCACGTAGAGGGGTTTGGCACCCAGGTCCTCAGACAGCTGCAGGAACTCGTGGAAGCCCATGCCGTCGGTGGTCCAGTAGCGCCAGTTGGCGTCGTAGTGTCCGGGGCGCTTCTCGATGGGGCCTATGGTGCGTTCCCAGCGGAAGGCGTTCTCCGGTGCTTCCTGTCCCTCGACGTAGCAACCGCCGGGGAAGCGCATAAACTTGGGGTGCATGTCGGCCAACATCTGTGCCAACTGCGGGCGCATGCCGTTGGGGCGGTTCTTGAAGGTGGGCGGGAAGAGGCTCACCACGTCGAGGGCCATCTGGCAGGGACGCTCGGCGGTCAAGCGGAAACGGGCCTGTGGGTCGTCGCCGGTGCAGACGAACTTGGTCTCCACCTTTTGCCACTTCTTGCCGATTTTATCGCCAATGGAGACGGAGCTGATTACCTGTCCGTCGCTGCCGACCAGCGAGGCTGTCAGCTGCCCGGGGTTGCCCTGCAGGGCGCGCACCCAGAAGGAGAGTTTGTACTGGTGGCCGTTTTGGGCATGTATGCCCCAGAAGCCTTTGTTCTCCACGCCGCTTCCAGCCTGTCTGACATCGACCAGTAGGGCGTGCTGCTGGGCTTCGTTGAGCAGGTTGTCGGTGGTGAGACGGATGCTGGCACCGGGCATTGCCGACCAGGCTACGGCCGTTTCGTGTTCGAATCCGCGCACCTCCTCGAAGGAGCGGTTGCGGATGAGTTCGGCATACAGGCCGCCGTCGGCAGCATGGTTGATGTCCTCAAAGAAGATGCCGTAGAGCGTAGGGCTGACGGCATGCCCAGGCTGGTTGAGGTCGACATGTACGGTAACCTGGGATTGGCCACGGAGTGCACAGAGAAGACAGAGTGCACAGAGTATGATGTTTCTTTTCATTTCGGTTTACAATTGGTTTTCGGGGATGCCGAAGGTTGTGGTGTTCATGTTGCCGGTCTCGAGTCCCTTCTTCAGCCACTTCATGCGCTGGGCGCTGGTGCCGTGAGTGAAGGATTCGGGCTGCACGTAGCCGCGGGCCTTCTTCTGCAGATAGTTGTCGCCAATCTTCTCGGCGCAGTCGATGGCCTCCTCTATGTCGCCAGCCTCCAGCGAACGGTAGGCCTGGTTCTCGTAGTGTCCCCAGACGCCGGCATAGTAGTCGGCCAGCAGCTCCAGGCGGACGCTGATCTTGTTGGCCTCGGTCTTCGACACTTTGTTCATCTGCACATGGGCAGCATTCAGCGTGCCCAGGAGGTTCTCGACATGGTGCCCGACCTCATGGGCGATGACATAGGCATAAGAGAAGTCGCCGTCGGCGCCAAGCTGGCTCTTCATCTCGGTGAAGAACGAGAGGTCGATGTACAGTTTCTGGTCGCCCGAGCAATAGAAGGGGCCGACGGAACTGCTGGCTTCGCCGCAGGCCGATGACACGCTGCCCGTGAACAATACCAGCGTGGGGGGAGTGTACTCGCGGCCCATCTGCTTGAACACCTGTGTCCAGACGTCCTCGGTGGAGGCCAGCACCTGGCGCGAGAACTTGGCCAGTTCCTCTTCTTCGGGGGTAAACTGGCGCTGGCCCTCGACCTGTTCCTCCTGGATGGCCGACAGTCCGCCCTGCTGCACCACGTTGCTAACTACGTCGCCCAGGTTGCCCCCGTTCATCAGGGTCATCAGGGCCACAATTACGATACCTGCCAAGCCACCGAGGCCGGCCTTTGCGCCACCGCTCATTCCACGGCGGTCTTCCACATTCGTGCTTTCTCTACGTCCGGTAAGTTTCATACGCGCGCGTTCATTTATTATATTGGTAATGTCCCACAAAGATACACATTATTTGCGACATACGGCACCATTTTCCCGAAAAACTTTACACACATTCTCTTCCACTCCCGGAGGGATAGTCTGCAGGCCCATGAGAGAAAGTTCCGCCATCGGCGATGAACGTACGGACGTCGACGATGGATGTACGTACACCGACGATGAACGTACGGACGTCGGCGATGGCGGAACTTTTCCTCGCGGGGCTGTAAAGTTATCCCCTACGGTCGGTCGGAAATGTCGTCCGAGACGAAAATGAATAAAAATCGCAAGAATGCTTGGCTGTATGGGAAATAATGTGTAACTTTGCGAAACCTACATCTTTGATATATAGTATTAAATTAATAAAAAGAACGGACAAAAAACCTTGCGCAATATGAAATTCAGACACCCCTACAGGCTCTTTAGCTGGTATTTCAAGCGGAATGCCCTGCCCTACTGGACAATACTGATTCTGGACTGCCTCATCATATATTTGTCTTCCTTCTTTGCCTACTGGCTGGCACACGGCGGGGCAATCACACAGCAGCATTTCTACACCATCTCCAACGTCATGCTGATTTACCTGGCCGTATGCATCGTGTCGTTCAGGATCTATTCCACCTATTCCGGCATCATACGCTACTCGTCGTTCGTCGACCTCCAGCGCGTGGCCTTTGCCAACATAACGTCGCTCGCGGTCATCCTCGTGCTACACTACGGAGTGTACCGACTGTCCGACACCAAACTTGAGCACCTGACCTCGCGACACCTCATCCTCACCTTCTTCATCGCCACGGCGGTCATGTGGGCCATGCGCGTGCTGGTGAAGGTGATGTACGATGTGGTGCGCACCACGGAGAGCAGCCGGCGCGTCTACATCTATGGTGTGCACGACGGCGGCGTCGCCCTGGCCAAGAGCATCCGCGGACAGCGCCCGACACGGTTCACGCTGAGCGGCTTCATCGCCCCCGACCCCCACTTCGCCCACCACAGGCTCATGGGCGTGAAGGTGCACATCGAACGCTCGGAACTGGAGGAAGCCCTGAAGCGCGACAAGATAGAGGCCGTGCTCGTCTCGCCCATCCGCACACGCGAGTTCCGCAACGACGAGGAACTGCAGGACATGCTCATCTCCAACAACATCAAGATATACATGGTGGAGCAGCGCGTCCACGAAGGTCTGGAAAGCAGCGACCCCGGGGCTGCCATGCCACTGAAGGAAGTGAGCGTGGAAGACCTCCTGCCGCGCGATGAGATAGACGTGGACATGGAGAGCGTGGCCAACGAACTCCGAGGGCACCGCATACTCATCACCGGTTCGGCAGGCAGCATCGGCTCGGAGATAGTCAACCAGGTGGCACAGGCCAAGCCCGCCGCCCTGATGCTCATCGACCAGGCCGAGACGCCCGAGCACGACATACGCCTCTTGATGTCGAAGCAGTTCCCCGACATCCCCTGCGAGACCATCGTCACGAGCATCTGCAACCAGGAACGCATGGAAAAGATATTCAGAGACTTCCGCCCCGAATACGTCTTCCACGCCGCAGCCTACAAGCACGTGCCCATGATGGAGAACAACCCCAGCGAGGCCATCCACAACAATGTCTATGGCACCAAGGTCATGGCCGACCTGAGCGTGAAGTACGGCACCAAGAAGTTTGTCATGATATCCACCGACAAGGCCGTCAACCCGACCAACGTCATGGGCTGCTCGAAGCGAATATGCGAAATCTACGTACAGAGCCTGAACAACGAGCTCAAGCGCACCGGCAAGACCGACAGCACACAGTTCGTCACCACCCGCTTTGGCAACGTGCTGGGCTCCAACGGTTCGGTCATCCCCCTGTTCAAGCAACAAATCCGGAACGGCGGACCCGTCACGGTCACCGACCCCAACATCATCCGCTTCTTCATGCTCATCCCCGAGGCCTGCAAACTGGTGCTGGAGGCCGGCACCAAGGGCAACGGCGGCGAGATATTCGTCTTCGACATGGGCAAGCCCGTCAAGATTGCCGACCTGGCCCGTCGCATGATACGCCTCAGCGGGGCGGAGGGCGTGGAGATTAAGTTCACTGGACTGCGTGCCGGCGAGAAGCTCTACGAGGAGGTACTCAACGACAAGGAAAACACAATGCCCACCTTCCACGAGAAGATTCGCATTGCCAGCGTCCGCGAATACGACTTCACGGAGGCCAGCCGCAAGATTGACGAACTGATCAGCATAGCCGCACAGTTCGACGACATGGCCACCGTAGCGAAGATGAAGGAAATCGTGCCCGAATTTAAGTCGAACAATTCAAAATACGAAGTGCTGGACCATAAAGAGGAGTGATATGAAAAAGCCCGAAATACTGAAACTGATCGCCCTTCTCATCTGTTGCGAACTTTCAATCTTCAGTGTCAAACATTCCGGGCTCCACGCCCAGAACATCATCAGCCTCGCAGGCGACTGGCAGTTCCAGACTGACCGCGACGACGTGGGACTGAAGCAGAAGTGGCAAGACCGCGAACTCCTCGACCACATCCTCCTGCCCGGCTCGATGCCCGAAAACGGCAAGGGCGACGACCCCACGGTGCGCACGCCCTGGGTCAGTTCGCTCTACGACTCCAGCTTCTACTTCAACCCCTACATGGAGCGCTACCGCCGCGAGGGAGAGACCGTCAAGTTCCCCTTCTTCCTGACACCGCAGAAACACTATGTCGGCGTAGCCTGGTATCGCAGGCAAATATACATCCCCCAGGCATGGGACGACCAGCGCGTACTGCTCTATCTGGAACGGCCCCACATCGAGACCACCGTCTTCGTCAACGGACACGAAGCAGGCCACGGCAACAGCCTGTCGGTGGCCCACGAGTTCGACCTGACACGCCACATCAAGCCCGGACGCTCCAACACCATCGCCATACGTGTGGACAACCGCATCGACGGAGTCTGCGTGGGCCAGGATTCACACTCCGTCACCGACCAGACCCAGGGCGACTGGAACGGCATCGTAGGGCGCATGGAACTGCAAGCCACACCCAACCATGTGTGGATAGAGAGGGTGCGCGTCTTCCCCAATCTGGCCGAGCACAAAGTGCTGGTGGAAACCAAGATGTCCAACCGCCTGGGCGAATATGACGAACCGCCCTACATACGCCTCATCATAGAGGACCCCGAGGGAGAAGTGGTCGTCGACCACGAAGGCATGTTCGAGAACGACCACATGGTCTTCATGGTGCCCATGGGACAGAACATGAAACTCTGGGACGAATTCCATCCCAACCTCTATCACCTGACCCTCAGTGTCGACGGCGACACTTATGAGACCGACTTCGGCATGCGCGAAATCTCGGTCAAGGGCCGACAGATGTACCTGAACAACCGCCCCATCTGGCTGCGCGGAACGGTGGAGAACTGCACCTTCCCCCTGACAGGCTACCCCCCAATGGAGGAGGACGAATGGGAACGCATCTTCCGGCAGTGCAAGGCCTACGGGCTCAATCACATACGGTTCCACTCCTACTGTCCGCCCGAGGCAGCCTTTGCCGTGGCCGACCGACTGGGCCTCTACCTGCAGCCCGAAGGTCCCACATGGGCCAACCACGGAGTGAAACTGGGCGCCGGCATGGCCATCGACAAATACCTGATGGACGAGACACAGCGCATCCTCGATGCCTACGGCAACCACCCCTCATTCACCATGATGGCCTCGGGCAACGAACCCGCAGGCAACTGGGTGCCCTACACCAACAAGTGGGTCACCCACTGGCAAGAAAAGGACCCTCGCCGACTCTACTGTGGCGCCTCCGTGGGCGGTGGTTGGGCCTGGGACTCGGAGAGCCAATACCACGTGAAGGGCGGCGGACGTGGCCTCGAATGGAGCCGACATGCACCATCGAGCGACGACAACTACCTGCAGGACATACTCCGGCCCCGCAACTATAAGGGCGAGGCCGACAACAACTCGCCCATCGTGGCCCACGAGCAGGGCCAGTGGTGCGCATTCCCCGACCTCGACGAGCGCCGCCTCTACACAGGCGTCAACAAGGCCTACAACTTCGACATCTTTGCCGACCTCCTGCGCTCCAACGGCATGGCCTCGCAGGCACGCAACTTCCTCATGGCCAGCGGCCGGCTGCAGAAGCTCTGCTACAAGTACGAGATAGAACGCAACCTGCGCACTCCTGACTATTCCGGATTCCAACTCCTCGGCCTGAACGACTACAGCGGACAGGGCACGGCACTGGAGGGCGTGCTCAACGTCTTCTGGCGCGAGAAAGGCTATTGCACAGCACAGGAGTGGCGGCAGTTCTGCTCCCCCATAGTGCCCCTGGCACGCTTCCCCCGATTCGTCTACAGCTCGGCCGACACGCTGCGCGTACCCGTCGAACTTTACAATGCCTACCGGGGCACGCTCGTAGGCTTCGAGCCTTCCTTCTTCATCTCCGACCAGGCAGGCAACGTGCTGCACCAGGGCAAACTGAAGAAGCAGGACGTACCCCTCGGAAAGAACACCCAACTGGGCACCGTCGAGATGCCGCTCCAGCGATTCAGTCAACCCATCAAGCTGACGCTCACCGTAGCAGCCTCAAGGGGCCAGGTGCGCAACTCGTGGGACTTCTGGGTCTATCCTCAGGAGTTGACAAAAGTTGACAGCGAGGGCATCTACATAGCCCAAACTCTCGATGAAACCGCCAAAAATGTATTGGCACGCGGCGGCAAAGTCCTGCTCACGGCAGCCGGCAAGGTGACCATGGGCAACGACATACGTCAGACCTATCTGCCCGTCTTCTGGAACACCAGTTGGTTCAAGATGCGCCCGCCCCACACCACCGGCGCATACATCCACACGGAGCATCCCCTCTTCAAGCACTTCCTGAGCGACGACTGGGCCAACCTCAACTGGTGGGAACTGCTCAACCGTGCCCAGGTCATCCTGCTCTCCGACATGCCTGCCGAATACCAGTCGCCCGTCCAGCCAATCGACACGTGGCACCTCTCGCGCAAGCTGGGCATGATCGTGGAGGCACAGGTGGGAAAAGGACGCCTCTTCATGACCACCATGGACATCGACAGCCACCTCTCCCAGCGCCTTGTGGCACGGCAGATGCGGCATGCCATACTCACCTACATGCAGAGCCCCGACTTCAAGCCCACGCTCAAGCTCTCCGCCGACCGCGTAGCCGACTTCTTCACGCGCACGGCCCCCAAGGTGGACATGCACACCAACGACAGCCCCGACGAGCTGAAGCCCAAATTGCAGTAAAGCACTTCTTGGCGTGCGCGCATGCGCATGTTCCATATATAGAGAGAATGGATTGCCCCGCCGACGGCAATCCATTCTCTTTCTGATATTTCGGACACCTGAAGAAGAAAACAGACATAAAAAAGCTTTTTCCACCAAAAATATTTGTTTTATTGTTTCTTTTTCCATAACTTTGGCCGCAAGATACATATTATTAACCTCTTAATCACCTTGAAGTATGAAGAAAACACTTGCAGTAATGTTGATGATAGCAGTGCTGTTCTGTCATCACGCCTTGGCCCAGCAGGTTCTGCTGCCCTACGGCCAAATGTCAAAAGAGGCATGGAGTGCCAAATATCTGTATGAACAAGACACTTCAGTCGTACCAGATGGCGAATGGTACACCGAGAACTACGACGACTCGGCGTGGGGCACCTTGCAGGGCCCCATCAGCAATACGAGTGATGTATATTTCAACACGGAATGGACGGAGAGTTACTCCAGCTACTGGTTGCGCCGCTATTTCGACGTTGAGTCGCTGGACCGTGTCAACACCGTTTACCTGTACCTGCTGCACGACGACGGTTGCACGCTGTATTTGAACGGAACGGAAATATACAGCTACAACGGCTACCTGAGCTACAACAGCCCCGTCATCGTGGCATTGACCCCAGAACAGAAAGCACTTTTGCATACGGGTCAGAATGTGGTGGCTGTGCAGGTGCGAGCTACCTATGGCAGCAACTTCATCGACTTCGGTCTCTACGGCTACGATGCTCCGCGTATTGTGAACCCACAGTTCGACCAGTATTATGATGGTTGGACCCGCACGGGCGACGACCTGTCTCGTGGTGGACTGGACGAAAACTATGTGATGCGAAGCGGCAACAACCGCTATGGCTTTGACATGTATCAGGATCTGCCCACTGCCAAGAAGGGTTTGTATCGTCTGCGCGTGCAGGCTTTCCAGATGGTGGGCAGCGACAATCAGTCGTGGTACTGGTATGGCAAGCAGCCTGTCCAGGCCAAGATTTATATGGGACAGGCGGAACAGCCCGTCAAGAACATCTACGACGAGGCCGTGTATGAAAACTTCTACCGCCAGGGCGAGTTCATCACCACTGGCGAGGGTTCGTTTGTTCCTGACTATGCAACCAGCACGTCGCTGGCCTTCAACAGGGGTATGTACGAGAACACGCTCTTTGCCTATAACGACAAGGATACGTTGCGCATCGGTATCCGCTTCGACGAGTCCGGCTGGGACCAGTGGACTTGTTTCGACAACTTCCGTCTGGACTACGTCAACGAGTCCGACATTGCCGAGGTGGAGGAGAAGCTGCCTCAGATGAAGGGTATGCCTATGCCCGAAGGATATCGTGCCCAGGTTGTTGCCATGTTAGAGGAACTGAAGGCTGCAGCCGGCTATGAGGCCAAGAGCCAGGTAATCGTCAAGTATTCTGACATCTACGACGATGCCTTGGCTGCAGTGGGCAACTACGATGCTCTGGCAAAGAGAGCCCAGCAACTGCAGGAAAAGGTGAACGGCGCCGAAAAGGCTGCCCCCACCACCGTGCAGGAGGTTTCGGCCCTGATAGCTCAGGCTGAAAAGGGACTGAAGGACGGTTCCTTGTCCAGCAGAGACTGCATGCGCCTGATGAACGAGATGGACAAAATCAGCCTGCGTCTCGAGTACGTATTCCTGGTCTTCGACGTTCAGGTGCCTGGTTCGCTGGGCGACTCCATCCTGAGCCGGGTGGAATACTTCACCGACGTCCGGAGCCTGAAGGTTTCGGGTTCACTGAACGATGTCGACCTCACCACCATCCGCGAACGGCTCTCCAACCTGAGCGAGATAGACATGAGCGGCGTGAAGATGACCGCCCTGCCCAATCAACTGTTCTCTGAGCACAAAATCATCGAAAAGGTAATCCTGCCGTCTTCGCTTGTTACGATTGGCGAATCTGCTTTCTATCGTTGCTATGCATTGGAACACATCGACTTCCCTGCATCGCTGCAGGCCATCAGCCGCTATGCTTTCCAGGAGTGCACGAACCTGCGCGAGGTAGTCTTGCCCGAAGGCCTGACCACACTGGGCGACGGTGCTTTCTATCGCTGCGAACGCAACACCTACCTGAAGTTGCCCACAACGTTGCAGACCATTCCCAACAGCGCATTCGCCTACAACTATAACTTGAAGCAGATTGACTTTGCCGAAGGACTGGTGAACATCAGCAACGATTCCTTCTACGACAACTACAACCTGGCCTCGGTGAAATTCCCCACCACGCTGCACTACATCGGCGGCAATGCGTTTGCCTACAACTTCACGCTCTCGGATGTGCAGTTCAACGAGGGCCTCTACCAGTTGGCCGACAACAGTTTCTACGACTGCGACGGCCTGACCGAGATCACCCTGCCCAGTTCGCTGGTGCTGGCCAACTCGTCGCCCTTCGACTATTGCGACAATCTGCGCAAAGTCACCTGCCTCTCCATCGAACCGCCCTACATGACCGACCAGGTGCCCTATGGCACGAACATGGAAGGCCGCGAGTTGTATGTGCCCGCCCTGTCGCTGAACAACTATAAGCAGTCAACGGGCTGGGACAAATTCCCCATCATCAAGCCCATCGACTATCTGCCCGAGAACATTACTGTAGTCAGCGACTTCCACCTTACCCTGCCCGAGGGATTGACCACGGAGTACAAGCCCAATGTGAGCCTGATACACGACCAAAAGGGGTCGTACTATTGGCAGTATGGCGCACTCACCGTCAATGGCGAGGGCACGCTTTCCATGAGTAACTTCTCGATGTTCTGGGATCCGAACTATTTCTACAGCAACAGTAATCGCAATTCCCACTACTGCTCGCTGGTGAACAATTCGCACCTCCGCGCCGACAATGTCTCCATCGACATCTACACCCGCAACGACAAATGGCAGTTCATGGCCATGCCGTTCGACGTGAAGGTGGCCGACATCGTTCCGTTCGCAGAGGGCACCACCAACTGGGTCATCCGCAAGTACGACGGCCAGGCACGCGCTGCCGGCGAGACCGACAAGACATGGGTGCGCCTGACGGCCGACGACGAAATCAAGGCTGGCGAGGGATTCATCATCCAGGGCAGCCGATACGTGAACAACAACTGGCAGGAAGGCAGCGGATTCCACCTGAAGGCCATCAACAACGGCAACAAGAACAATCTGTTCCGCACCACCGACATCACCGTTGCCCTGAACGAATATCCCAGCTCGTTCACGCACAACCGCAGCTGGAACTTCATCGGCAACCCCTACCCCAGCTACTACGACACCCGCTTCATGCAGTTCCAGGCCCCCATCACTGTCTGGGATTCGTACAACAACACGTATAAGGCCTACAGCACAGCCGACGACGCCTACATCCTGAGTCCGGGCGAAGCCTTCTTCGTGCAGCGTCCCGTCGACAATGGCAACATCGTATTCGGCAAGGACGGACGCCAAACCACCCGCGATGCCCGCACCATAGAGGAAGCCGCCGGAGTGCGTGCCCAAAGTGCCAATGTGCGCACCATCGTCAACCTGACCCTGACCGACGGACTGACGACCGACCAGACCCGCATCGTGCTGAACGACCAGGCCAGCAGCAACTATGAAATGGACAAGGATGCCAGCAAGTTCATGTCCTCGGATGCCTCTGTCCCCCAGTTGTTCTCCACCTACAGCAACACCGACTACGCCATCAACGAACGCCCCCTGGCCGACGGGACGGCAGTCCTGAGTATGCGCATCGGCCGCAGCGGTTCGCACACCATAGCCCTGGCCAATGCCGTAACGCCCTACAAGGTAATGCTGGAGGACCAACTGACCGGTAAGAGCGTTTCGCTCACCGACGGCGAATACACCTTCACGGCCAATGCCGGCAACTATCCCGGCCGCTTCGTGGTTCGTTTCGTTGACGAAAGCACTGGCATCGACTTTGCCGAGACAGAGACCCAGAAGGAAGAAGCCCCCGTCTACGACCTGACCGGCCGCAAGACCAGCCCGAAGAAGGGCGTCTACGTACAGAAGGGAAAGAAATTCATGTCGAACAAGTAAACCACTGAGAATATATGAACAGACTATTAAGCTTTACGCTCGTATGTCTGCTGCACGTATCGATGGCACTGGCCTCAGCCTTCAACCTGACGGTAGAGGTCACGCCTGTCGGTGCGGGTTCTCTCAACACGAGTGGCGGAACATACGAAGAGGGGAGTACCGTCTACCTATATGCGTACCGCAACACGGGTTTCGTATTCAAGGGATGGTACGAGGGCGACCAACTCGTCGCCTCCTCCACGAGCTTCAACTACACCATGCCCTCGCACGATGCCAAGTTGCAAGCCCGATACGAATATGACCCTGAGGTGCCTGGCAACCCTGCAATGCCCGACACCACTACCTTCTATAACCTCTCGGCCAGCATCTCCCCCACAGGAGCAGGTTCGCTGAGCACAACCAGCGGGCGGTATGCTGCCGGAGCAAGGATATACATGTATGCCTACCGCAACACAGGCTACAAGTTCCTGTGTTGGCAGGACGACCAGGGCGAGAAGGTGTCCGAATCTTTGTCGTTCGACTACACCATGCCGCGGCGAGATGTACATCTGACGGCCCTGTTCGACTACGACCCCGACGTCCCGGCCAACCCCGATTCCATGGCAACGCTCTACACCGTTACGCTGAGGTGCAAGCCCATGGGAGGCGGTTCGTTCAACACCAACCAGGCCACCGCCGAGGAGGGAGCCAACGTGCGGCTCTATTCCTACAGCAATACGGGCTACAAGTTCCTGCGCTGGGAGGACAGCAAGGGCAACGTCCTGTCCACCGAACGCGACTTCTACTATGTCATGCCTCACGGCAATACGGAAATCTATGGCGTCTTCGATTTCGACCCCGAGGTGCCCTCGAACCCGGCCAAGAACTATTGGAACAAGGAACTGGGCGAGGTCATCGTGGACGACTTCACACCCAACAGCCTCAATTCCGCCGTGCGCAATGCCATCGGCGAGAGTAGCACCAGCGAAGTGGCCATGATAACCGTGGCCGGTCGCATGGGCAACAACGACTTCGGCATAGCCAACAACTACGAGAACTGCACCCTGCTGGACCTGAGCCGAGTGACGGGCATCACGGAGATACCTTCGTACGCCTTCGACTACTCGAAGATAGAAAACATCTACCTGCCCGCTTCGGTCGAGAAGATAGGCTATCGAGCCTTCTACCAATGTGAGCAGCTGACGGCCGTCAACCTCTATGCCATGACTCCGCCCGCACTGGAGAATCAGGTGTTCGACGGCGTGCCCGAAGGACTGGTGGTGTACGTTCCGGCAGCAGCCATTGCCCAGTATCAGGCTGACGAGGCCTGGAGCCGTTTCACCCTGATGCCCATCCAGGAGGACATACGCAACCTGACGGTCTTCCTGCCCGAGGGTACGGCGGTGGCCGACTATGCCGGGATGTGGCTGGAACTGACCAATGCCAAGAACGGCCAGCACATGCACTATGTGATGACCGACCGCCTGAGCTACACCTTTGCCAACATCATCCGGAATACGGAGTGGAACGTCGTTCTGCGCAGCCAGGCTGGCGACGTGTTCGGAGAGATTGGTAATGTAAAGGTGGAGGACGACGACGTCACCGTAACCTTCGCCTCGCTCACCAGGCCGCAGAACGTCACCCTGAAGGTGATGGCCGCCGACAAGGATGTGACGGGACAGGTGCAAGTGGCCTGGACCGACACTGCGGGCAACTACGTGGCCCAGGGAACCAGCCTTTCGGGACTGCCCGTAGGGCGGCAGGTGGCCTATCGCATCTCCCTCAGCCAGGAACTGGCCATGACATATCAGACCCCGCAGGCCCAGGCATACACCCTGCAGGACGGCGACAACGCCCTCGTGTGCCAGCTGGAGGCCATTCCGCAGACCACGATATCGGGACTGGTCAAGGACTATCAGACGGGCCAGCCCTTGGTCGGCGCCACGGTGAGTGCCTCGCAGACCTTCGACGGACGCTACGGCCGCACGCTGAACACCAAGACCGACGCCGAAGGACGCTATCAGCTGAGCATGGCCCGGGTGCCCACCCAGCTGGCCGTGGCCGCACAGGACTATGTGAGCCAGACGCTGACCATTGACCAACTGCTGACCGCAGAGTCGGCATCGGTGCCCGACGTAGCGCTGAAGGGCATCGTGGGTGCCACGGTCGGCATCAGCTTCACCTTCACCAACAGCGTGGCCGAAGGACAGAAGGCCGAAGTGCAGGAGTGGTACAGCGACTACCAAAACGTGAACTTCGCCATCCGCAACCTGACGAAGCAGTGCGAGATTGGCCAGTTCAGCGTGCAGTATCCGCAGATTGTCCTGCTGGAGGAGGTGGCCGATGGCGACGAACTCAGCATCACGGCCAGCAGCCGCACGGCCGCCTTCAAGCCCGTCACCGTCGTCTGCACCGTCAGCGAGCAGCGTGCCGCTGCCAAGTTCCCCATCGTGGAGCTGGGCCGCATCGAGGCCTCGTTCCAGCAGAACGCCAACCGGAGCGTGGTGGGAATGCTCTACGACAAGGACGGCAAACTGCTGAAGACGGCCACCTACACAAATGCCCTGCTCGCCTTCGCCGGTCTGGCCGACGGAGCGTACACACTCGTGACCATGGGGAGCAGCCGCCTCTTCAACACCATCTACGACCTGTCGCAACTGCCCGAGACGGGACTTACCCTGGGCACCGACTATGTGCAGCATGCCGTGGATGTGGAGAGCGGAGCCATCAGTCTGGTCCGCATCGAACAGGTGCCCACGCTGGACGAGAGCAAACTCTACTACACTGGCGAGGGAACATCGTTCGCGGTCAACAAGTCGAGCATCGTGGCAGGCAACTACCTGACCCTGACCGGCCGCATTGACTTCAAGACGGCCTACGCCTCCGAGGTGAGCAACGTGCAGATGATAGTCGACCTGCCCGAGTCCTGCTCGTTTGTGGAGAACTCCGTCATGGTGGGCAACACCACCAGCAGCTACACACTCAACGGCACGCGCCTCACCATCCCTCTGGTGCGCTACACCGACCGTGTCCGCTTCTGCGTCATTCCAACCCTCGGTGGTAACTATGCTCCGAGTGCTTTTGCACAGTTTGACCTTAATGGCCAGAGCATCATCCAGCCCATCGGTTCAGCCAACTACACAGCCAAGGACTTGTCTATCAATGTTCCCAGCACTGTAGCCAAGACCACTATCCCTGTAAGTGGAACTGCCATTGGCAAATCTACCATCGAAATTTATGATAATGATGTGTTGGTCGGCCAAACAACTTCAATGGCGAACGGAAGCTGGGCAACAACATGTGTTTTGAGCAGTCCGAAGAACCTGTCTTCACATAACATTCGTGCCAGAGTGATTACGGCACAAGGTGTTGAATTAAGTTCGGAGAACGTGGTTTGTATCTATGACATGAATGCCATACAGGTGTCCAAGGTGATGATGTATCACGAAAATCCGGAGATGCGTAAGACTTATGCCTTGACTTTCGACTTCCAGAATCCGTCAGACAAGGAGGAAAACTATATCTATTATATCTATAATAAGAAGTTTACCTTTACCATTAACTTTACCAACAACAATCCGGAGAAGGTTTCTAATGTTACCCTTTATGTCAAAACTGCCAAGAGTGGATGGCATCCTCTGACAGCAACCTACGATGCCAAGCAGGACATCTGGGTGGCAGCTGGAGAGTTTGGTAATATGTACGATGGTGATCTTCCTGTGAACGTCAGTGTTGATTACACCTTCGATGGCGAAACCTCTGCGGACTTTACCGATGTGCGTAGAACCTTCGCCGATAACACTGACTTCCAAGAGGCAAAGGAACAATTTCTGCGAATCGATGCTGCCATGGAGAAATTTAGTGCCAACAACATGGACACAGACCTCCTGAACCAAACCATCGAGGAACTGCTCACAGTTGAAGATCGGAATGAGATACAGGCGTTCGAAGCCTCTCTTGCTTCACTTCCAGATGAGGAAATCGACAAATTGATGGACGAATGCATTCAGCATGTGGACACGGCCGATTTTACTCGCTATGCCGGTCCTACTGACTACGAGAAGTATTTCCAGTTCACGAAGGATGGTTTCACTTACGAGTATTCGACCTGCGACCAACTGTCGAAGCAAGACGTGCAGGACCAGTACATGCCCATTAACACAGTTGACGGTGACACTGTATACTTCTTCAACAGCCTTAGTCGCATTAGTTTTGTCGACTTCGCCAGCAATGTTTATCTTGATATCAGTTACTCACCCGAAGCACTTGCAAGAGCACTGGGCAGATTCCAGGCGAAGAGCGATGCCGAGGCTATTTGGGATTGGGATTCCTTCCTGCTCGACGAGAAGTTCTTCGAGAAATTTGTTGCCAACGAGAATGCTGCCGCACAGCGCTATATGAAGCAGCTACGGAAAGAGATGGGTATACTGAAACGATGCAAGAGACCTGAGAAGATAGCTGAATATATAGAGAAGATTTCCAAGAGTGGAAAGAATCTGGAGGGAGCGATGAAGGGGGCTGCAAAAGCAGCACGTTACGGGAAAATTGTTAAATACGGAACTCCTGTTGTGGACTTGGCAATAAATGGTATCCAGTGGTATCAGAAACGTGATCAGGTGGACAAGATAATCAATCAGCCCACCGAATGCAAGTCACCCGAGAACTTGGCCATTTTGGATAGTTACAAGCAATGGGGCAACACCATGAAGGGCGGAGCCACTGGTTATCACGGACTGAACTTCCTTTTGGGCACAGGGGCAGGATTCCTGATTGCCTCGGCTGGAGTTGCCTGTCCTTTATCTTTGTTCGTCACAGTACCCTTAGCCTTTGGTATCAACTATGCAGCCGACACTTGGTTTGATAACAAATACGAAAAAGACGTGCAGAAACTGCGTAGCGACTTTGACCGAATCATCCGGAAGTGCAAGGGTGACGTCTACTTCATCGAAGGGCCAGGGCATCACCCTGGCGTACCTGACAAGAAGTTTGGTATCGACCCCTCCGGCTTTGTCTATGAGGGAGTATTCTCCAACAGAGTTGAGGGTGCAACAGCGACTGTCTTCTACAAGGAAACGGTTGAGGATATGTATGGCGACCTGTACGAGAACATCGTGAAGTGGAATGCCGAGGAATATGCCCAGGAGAATCCGCTCTTCACCGATGAAAACGGTTACTACCGTTGGGATGTGCCGCAGGGTCTGTGGCAGGTTAAGTTCGAGAAGGAAGGTTACGAGACCACCTACAGCGAGTGGTTGCCCGTGCCTCCTCCACAACTTGACGTCAACATCGCCATGAAGCAAAACGTACAGCCCACGGTGCGCCAGGCCCGGGCCTACGAGGACGCCGTCGAACTGGAGTTTGACAAGTACATGATGCCCGACGGACTGACCACCGAGAACATCATCGTCCTGCAAGACGGAGAACCCGTAGAGGGCTCCATCCAGTTGCTGAACGAGGAGGTTAGTTACGAAGGGGCCACCGACACCTACGCCAGCCGCGTCCGCTTCAACGCCCTGCAGCCCTTCTCTGCCCGCGAGATTACCCTCGTGGTGAAGAACCGCGTGCAGAGCTACGCCGGCATCCGCATGCAGGACGACTACATGCAGGCATTTGCCGTAGAACTGGAGGTGAAGCAGATAGTCTGCGACTCCGTCTCCGTCGTAGCCTATGGCCAGACCAGTGCCCTGCAGATCAGCGTCCTGCCCGCCCTGGCTTCGGCCGGTCGCACACTCAGTGTTACGGCCTCGTCCGACCTGATGCTGAGCCTCGAGAACGAGAGCGTCACCATCGGCGAGGACGGCACCGCCATCATCGTCTTCACAGGCCAGCTGCCCGGCACCGCAGCCCTGACCTTCACCGTCAGCGACAGCGAACTGTCGGCCACCAGCATCGTCAGCATCGAGCAGCGACCCTACCTGGCCGTCGACATGCCCACGGCCTCCATAGCCTCCGGCTCCGCCGTAGACAAGGGCACCGAGATATACCTCTCCTGCCAGACCGAGGGCGCCGTCATCTACTACACGCTCGACGGCTCCTGCCCCTGTGACGAAAACGCCCAGCGCTACGTCTACGACGGCACACCCATCGTCGTCACCGACAGCGTCACCATCCGCGTAATGGCCGTCTGCGAGGGCATGATAGATAGTGACATCGCCGAGTTCACCTACACCGTGAACCATGAGAATGCCATCGGCGATGTGGCCCTGAACGGACAACTGCGCATCTATCCGCTGCCCGTTCGCGACAAGCTGAACGTCACCGCTGGCGGCAGCCTCATCCGCAGTGTCAGCCTCCATGCGGTGAGCGGTGCCCTGGTGAAGCGCGCATCCGCCCCTGGCCGCCACGTGGTGCTCGACACCGGCAGCCTCGCCCCCGGAGTCTACACCGTCACCGTCGTGACGGAAAATCAGACCATGAGCCGAAAAGTAGTGAAACAGCATGATTAACCTACTTTGTCAATCCGTCGAACAGTCCCTGGGCCACTGCATACAGTCGCCCAGGGACTTTTACTTACGCGCGCACACACTGAAAGATTTTTCCCGAAAATATCGTCACATCGTCACGAACCCAGTGTTTATCGGGGCTGAAGGTGTGACGATATGCTTCCCGAACCTTCGGCTCGTCCCACGCATGGGACACGCTTATCCCACGTATGGGACGGGCGTGTCCCATACGTGGGACGGAGTCAGAGGTACTTATCGGCTGGTGTAGAAGTCGGTGATGCGCCGTATGGCACGCGAGCAGACGGGGCAGAAGTCCTCCACCTCGTTCACCTTCATGCGGCACTCCTGGGCAGGGCGGTACACCCCTTTCGACTGGTAACCGCCACCCTCGAAGACGCCCACGCGCTGCGTGGCCTCGTTCAGCAGGCGGCGCTCCTTCTCGTTTCGGATGTTGCGGTAGTTGGGAATCTGTGTCGGCGGGGTGGGCACGCGTGTACCTTTGGGTAGGAGGTCGGCCCACTTGCTCTGAAAGTCTACCAGCGTGGTCAGGTTGGGTTCCCAGGGTTCGGTGTCGGCGGGGTACATGGTCTCATAGTCATCGTCGTAGAAGTATTCGTCGCCCAGTCCGGCGTAGCCGTGGCCGAACTCGTGCACCAGCACCTGACGGAAGGTGGGGTGATCGCTGGTGGTGACATTGAGTTGGTTGTAGATGCCGCCGCCTCCGTAGGTGTCGCTGTTGACGAGGACGATGATGTGCTCGAAGGGGACGCCGGAAAGGAGGTCGTAGATGCGGTGCATCTCGGCCGACATCAGGTAGCGGTCGCTGTAGAAGGTGTCGTAGTGGGTGCGAACCGGGGTGCGGCTCCATCGGTGGAGATGGGGCACACTGGGACCTGAGTCGAGGGAAGGACTGGCCACGGCCACGACGTTGAATCGGGACTTCAGCGAGGCGAAGGGTTCGTGGGCAAACAGGGCATCCACCACGCGCTGGCAGTCGGCATAGAACTTACCCATCTGCGCCTCGCTGTAGCCCTCGGCCAATATGGCCAGGTCGATGCACGCCGATATGTCGGGGGCGCCGTCCAGGGGCCCCTGTGTAGGACTGAAGTTGCGTCTGCCCTGTTCGTCGGCCTTGGCCTTGGGGCGGCTCAGGGTCTGTCCCTTCCAGACGTAGTAGTGGGGTATGCCGCTGGGCCCTAGGTTGCGGATGAGGATGTCGGCGGGGTCGAGGGTGTGGACCAGGCGGGCAGCGACGCGGTTGTGGAAGTCAGTGAGGGTCAGTTCGACGTCGACCTTCTGTCGGGGCATGGGCACGTTATAGCTGGCCTCGAAGGAACGGCGCAGGTGGGTGGCCTCCTCGGTGGCGAGCCATTCCTGGAACAGGGTGGAGAAAGTGTGTACGTAGAGGACGCTGTCGGTGCCGTGCTGGCGGAGGGTGAGACGGCCGTTGCCGCGAAGCGGTGCATCGCTGAGGCGCGCCCGGCGTCCTGCCCAGGGGGTGGTGGCGTAGGCGGCATGGAAGTAGATGTCCTGGCTGTGGGCATCGCCGGCCATGACGTAGTCGAGCCGCAGGGTGCGTCCGTCGAAGTGGTCGTCGAAGCCTTGGGCTCGCCCGCTGGCGCCGGGCAGCAGGCAGAGGGCTATGAGCAGGGCAAGGGATTTCATTTCTCCCCGACTTGGGTTATGGTGAAGAGTTGCCCAGTGGCAGCATCGTAGTATTTCAGCGTCACGGCCTCGTCGGCTGCGCGGCAGTGGACGAGGAGGGAGGTGTGACCGGAGGAGGAGAGCACGGCCGTGCCGCGGCACTCTGTACCGACAAAGGCGGCCACGGGGTTGCCGGGGCTGGGGGTTAGGCCAGCCTGGGCGAGGAGGCTCTCCACGGCGAGGGTGCGGGCCACGGGGTACTTGGCGGAGCCTTGGGTGAAGGGGGGAATGTAGTCTTCGTCGACGCCGATGCTCTCGTCAGAGTTGAGATTAATGTCGTCGGAGAGGGTGAAGATGTGGCGCAGGCGGTGGTTGTAGTATTGCAGGGAGGCGTTGACGGTCTCGGTGCCAGTCTCATTGCCATAGGCCTTGAGGAGAAAGGTGGCGCCGTTGGCCTGTCCGCCTGAGAGGGCGATGGCGGGCTTGGCCAGTCCGCGCAGTTCGCCGTTGATGAAGAGGGCGAGCTGGTCGTCCCGAGAGACATAGGGCTGCAGGGCCTCCTCTATCTGCACCATGAGTATGGTCCAGTTCTCGTAGGCGCCGGGGTCGGGTTCCTTCCAGTTGGGAGACTGCTGGTTGTAGGTCCAGTCGGTGTGCCACTGTGGGGCCTCGTCGGGTGTGGTGACGGTGTAGGCGGCGCTGTGGGGGTCGTCGTCGCTGCTGCAAGCCCCGAGGAGGAGGCTTGCGAGCAGGAGTGACATTAGTTTTAGCTTATTCATCATGGGTTTTCTCAAAATAGTTTCTTTATGACGGTTATTTCACTACCATCTTTCTGCCATTGAAGATGTAGACACCGGTGGCGGTGGGGCGCCGGGAGAGGCGGATGCCACTGAGGGTGTGCCACTGGCCGTCGGTGCCGGACTGACGGGCGAAGTCGATGGCGGTGGGTTGGTCGGGACTTCCGACGACGGCGTTGGCCTTGAAGGTCATCTGCTCATCGGTGGAGGCTACGATCTGGCCTTCGCGCTCGATGGCGAACCAGATGGGCCGTTCGGCGGTGCCGGAGATGCTGAGGTAGAGGAGCGGCTCGGAGTCGGCTGCTACGTCGGTGCTCAGCTGTCCGCTGCCTACCTCCTCGCCTTCGGCGTAGGCCACGAGGCGGTCTCCCTCCTGGGGCTGGAAGCCGACTATGGTGGCGGAGATGGTCATGGTGTGGCGCTGGCGCGGGGCGCGACGCGAGGCGGCGGTCCAGTCCTCACGGAAGTTGCTGTTGAGCTCGTAGAAGGGGTACGTGAAGGTGGCGGGGGTGTCGCCCTTGCGCAGGAGCATGTAGCCTTCGCCGGGCTTCATGTACTGGAGGTTACCACGCCACTGTCCGGTGTTTCCGGACTTGGTGAAGTAGGCGAACTCGGTATGACTCTTTATGACATCGCCTTGCTGTGCCTGGTCATAGTAGTCGCTGAGGGCGGTCTCTACGGTGAGGTTGGTCATGGGCGTGTAGCCAAGGCCGTTCCAGCCGGGCTGGAGGGTGATGGTGCGTGCAGCCTTGTCGCGGATGACGTTCCCGGAGATGGGGAAGGTGCAATCCTTCTGCACCCTGACGGCATATGAATGCTTGGGCGAGATGACGATGTTCTGGATGCTGTCGGTGGCCAGCCACTGGTGGTCGGTGAAGACGAGGGTCATGTTGCTGTTCATGTCGGTCAGGAGGTCGCCTTCCTTCCAGGGCAGGCTGGTGATGAGTGTGCCGGCATTGTCGAGTTGCTCGCTGCTGGTGACATTGAAGGATACCCAGTTCCAGCCTTGCTTGAGATGGAAGTACTGGACGAAGCTCTCGCCACCCTCGAAGCGCACGGGGACGTCGGTGCCCAGGACGGCGCCGGTCTCGAACTGAATGGTGTCCGGTGTGATGAGGACTATCTCGCGGCCTGTGCTGTACTGCCAGAGGCGGAAGTTGAGCGGGGTGCCTTTGGCGTACTTGTCGTAGACGGTGAGGTAGAGGGCGGTCTCGCCGGTCTGGTTGGAATGGCTGATGTTGGCAAAGCCGTGGCAGACGTTCTCGTTGTCGAAGGCGCCCACGATGTCGCGGGGGTCGGTGTCGAGTTCGTCGTAGAGATAGACTTGTCCGAGGATGCTCATGGAGTTATGCAAGAGCTCGCCGTCGATTCCTTTGGTCCAATCGGGTTGCTCGCCCTCGACCGTCAGGTTCAGGTAGAGGGGCTCTGTGATGCCTTCTTCATCGGTCAGGTAGATGATTTCGTTATAGGTGCCGATGTTGAGGTCCTTGCTCACGGTGACCGTGATGGCGTCGATGCTCTGGGGCGCCATCACGTCGGTGTGCTTACTCAGCGTGAGCCAGCGCGGGCAGTTCTCGATGGTGTAAGTGTGACTCTGGGCTCCATTGTTGTAGAATGGTATTTCGCAACTCTCGCCGCTGCCATACTTGATGGTGGTGTCCATGCGGTTCACCAGCCACTGCAGGCTGCTGTTGGTCACGTAGTAGCAAGCCGTCTGGGGCGAAGCCATCGTGTTGCCGTTCTTGTCCTCGATGTCGCGCAGCGTCACGTAGACGTTGCGGTGATTCAGCCGGGCGGCCGACTCATCGAGTTCCACCAGCACCTTGTTGCCACTGCCGATGAACGAGAACTTCAGGTTCTTCACTTCCTCGTAGGGCACCACGGGGGCTGCGTGTGTCTGATCGAAGCGCTGCAAGACGACATCTATATCGTCCACGAACACGTAGTCGCGCACCAGCGTGCCGGTAGGCTCCTTGGTCTCCGGGTCGAGTTGATAGCGCGGTTGGCCCTTGTCGTCCAGATAGAGTTTCTTGCTGTAGGCGTAGGGCACCAGTTCGATGCTGTTGTCCTTCTGACGCTCCTGACGGTCGAACGACAGGTAGGTCAGCAGACCGGCCTCGTCGCCGTTGGGGCTCTTCGTCGAGTAGGTGTTGATGAGTTGCTGTGGCAGTGCCTGGGCAAAGAATAGCAATTCGTCCACATTACCCTTCAGGGCGTCGTTGCCGTCCACTACCTCCACGTCGCCTTTGTCCTTCTTGACGTCCCAACGGGTTGCACCGATGAGCGGATAGCCGCCACTGATGCCGCCCAACGAGTCGGCTTCGAACGTTGTGCGCAGTTCTTTATCTACATAGATGTTGGCCACGTTGCGGGCGCGGTTCACCGTCATGGCGAAGTTGTGCCACTTGTCGTCGCTCCAGTTGCCGGGCACCTCGGTCGCAAAGCCGTTCGAGCGGTACATCAGCGTGTCACCTTCGAATCCGATGTGGAACAGGTTCTTGGCACCGATGTCTTCCTTCACGCCGCGACCGTTAGAGAGCAGTGCACCACGTCCTTCGGCATCGGTCTTGAACCAGAACATCAGGGTGTAGTCCTGCTCGTCGGTGCGGCTGATGGCGTTCTTGTCGAGCTGCACGCCCTTGTCGGCCTTCTCCAGGTGTAGCGACCAGCCTTGCGGGATGGCCCACGAAGCATTCATCAACTGGGCATTGGCGCCCTGGGTGTAGTCGATGACATAGTCGCCCGAACCCTCGTTCATCGGGTAGTAGTCCACGAGGTCTTTCTCGTAGCCCGTCAGGCGACGGCTGCCGTAGGTGGTGCCGATGAGTCCGCCGTCCATGGCGTTGTACCACAGTCGGGCCTCCATCATGCGACCCTCGTAGTACTGGCTCTCCGTGCGGTCCTGCTCGTTGGTGCGGCCGAAGATGAGCGTACCCGTTCCGTTATAGAGCGATGTCATCTTGCGCGGATTGCCACACTGTACACCGCCGTTGAAGAAGGTCACGGTGCTGTCCTTCTGATTCACGGTCATGGCCACCTGTGTGAAGCCTCTCCTTACTATCGTGGAGTCTGACGTGAATTCCTGATCGTTCACCACGCCCTTCAACTTGAAGTCCTTTGTCAGCCACAGTTGCAGTTTGTCGCCGTTGGAGCCGTGCGAGAACAGAGGCATGTCGCGTCCCGTGTCGGCAGGCTTCACCATCATGTCGATGGTCAGGTCCTTGCCGCTGAAGTTGCGCTTGGCCTCGCTCTCCACGCTGCTATGGCCGCTGAACTCTACGCTCACCATTTCAGAGATAGCGTTGTTGTTCACCTCGCCCTTCACCTCGAAGTTGGTGATGGCCGAGAGGTAGTTGTATTCTATGTCCTCCGAGAAGTTGAACACTATGTCGTCGCCCTGGGTCAGCAGACCACTCTTCGGTTCGGGTGTGCCGAACAGTTGCGGGCGGCGGGTGTCCTTCACGCCGCTGATGACCTTCGACGACGTGGTCAGGAAATCGTTGCCGTTGCGGCAGAAGAGCACGGCCCGCAGGTCGTAGGCCCGTTCCATGGTCCAGCCTTCGCCGTAGAACTCGGTCACGATGTTGCCGTTCTCGGGAATCAGTTTCCTCACGCCGTTGGCGTTGGCCATCAGCGAGTCGCTGGCATAGAACGAGCAGAGGTTGGTCCAGGAGTCGTCGCCACGCTGCGACTCCTTGTACTGGAACTCGATGTGGTCGAAGTTGTGCTGGTGACGGTCGAAGCCGTTGATGGTGACGGGCAAGAACCAGCCGCGGTCAGCGTCCATCTGGGCATTGGTGTTCAGCACCCACTTGTCGCCCGGCACGGCAATGTTCACCCCTCCGGCCTCATGCAGGAAGTGTACGTTGAACGAGACGAGTTCCGTGGTGTTGACAACGTCGGTGGGCGACATCACGCCGATGGTCAGGCCGTCGAAGTCGAAGCCCTGGCCGGCGCGTACCTCCATCTGCAGTGCCGTCTCTTTGCCTGGTACCACCGAGATGGCCATGCCACCGGTCAGCGGCTGTCCGTTGATGCTAATCTTGGCACCGAGCGGATTCAACTGATCGGCAGCAAACAGTTGCAGGACGGTCTGGTTCTCCGTGGCCTCGGGTTTTTCGCTCTCGTTGGAGACGTAGACCGTGAAGTGGGCTGCGTCGTTGACCGACACGCCGCTCACGCTCTGCTTGTCGAGGCGAATCTTCGGGTTGACAATCTTCAGCGTGCGGGCATCGAGTTCTCGGCCCGACTCGTAGAAGTTCGTCACACGCTGGTCCTCCCACGGATTCTGGGTAGCACCGCCACGGGTGCGGAAGACGAAGCCACGGGGACCAGAAATGCCTTCTTCCTTAACCGTCTTACCCACGAAGTCTTCCACCAAATCATACATCTTGTCGAATTGGTAGTTCGTGAAGATGTTGGTAACACCCACGGAGTCGGTAATGGTATACCGGGGATTTATCATGTTGTGGGATTCCGTCCCAGAATTGGCAAACAGGGGCTTCACGCGATAGACATCCACGTTCAGTCGGCTCATCGGGTCGGTGGCAATGGTGAAACTCTCCGTACGGTTGAATGCCTTGGCCTCAGAGTCGGCACCGACGGTTGAATATAGGGCTACGGGGAGAATTCTCCACTGGAGCAAGTCACCGGCGAAAGAAACCGATGAGAGTCCTCCATTTTCATGCCAATTAGTAACAGTAGTCGGCTGTTTCCAAAGTTCCATTTCTGCCATAGAAGCAAGGTAACTGCCTACAAAGGTACCAATAATTGAGAAAGCCGAAGTGGCATAACTGATGCCGGGGCCGAAGTAGTCAACCTCGGTAGCGATGGGGAAGTGGTGCGTCCATGAGTTCGAGAAGTTGCTGTCGAAGGTCTCACTGTAGTTCACGCCCTGTGCGCCGGCTATGTCGTAGTTGGTCAGCAGGTCAGTAGCATGCAGTTTCTCCATCTCGTTCTGGGCTATCATCTCCGTCCAGGACTTCAGTATCTGGTACTTTTCTGTCACCTCGTCCTTGAAGTCGTTCGGCGACAGTCCTGTAGGTATCACCACCATGTAGTTGATGCCCTTTTCGGCCTTGTCGATATTGTAGTTGTAGGCGCGGTCTGACAATTTCTTGTTCACCACGGCAAACATCGAGTCGGTGGGCTCACGCAGCGACCAGTAGACGGCGCGTCCGGTCTTGTCGGCTATATCCTGGGCTTCCTTCTTGGTGCCACAGAACATCATGTCGACAATCTCCTTTGCCTTGTTGGGGATAATCTGCGTCAGGATTTGCTTCTGCGAGTAGATGAACTGCGACTGCATCTTCGGACCGTAGCCCAGTGACAAGTCGCGTATCAGGTAGACGGTGTCGCCCTTGGCATTCAAGCCTTCGGCTATCTTCACCACCGTGCCGTAGTCGTTGTACTTAGCGACCTCCGACACCGTGTTCACACCGCCCTGGCGGGCTGCTATCTGGTCAAACATCTTCTTGGTCACGGCGCGGACGGCGGACATAGGTGTCACCACGACGTTCTGTACCGCACCGATGTAGAGGTCGGCATCGGCACCCACCATCGACGGGTCGCCGCTGGTGCTGATGTTGTTGCTGATGGCCATTGTGTAAGAGAAGGCCTTGCTGCCTTGCGCATTGTACATAAATTCGTTAAAATCACCCTCTTCTGTCTTACCGGCACTCATTGAGCCGACAGCACCACCAATACCCTCCGGCGCTTCCACGGCGGCTTCTATAGTCTGCAGTTCCTTACCCGTCCTGTACCACATGGAAAGGCCTGCCGTCAGCGTCAGATTCATCATGTACGTATAGTTCAGCGTGGCGCCCTTGGCCAAGGTGTTCGAACTGTAGGAGCCTGGTGGGTCGCGCAGAATGTCAATCAGCACGGGATTACCTTCGGTCATGATGTCCTTGCTATTGCCCACGGGGAACATGTTTAGCACATAGCCCTGCAGGGGCTTAGCCTCAATGAAGGTGCCGTCGCGCATCACGGTGAAGGTCACCGTCCTCAGCGAGTTCTCCAGGTTGGTGGTCTGGCCAGCCTGCAGGGTGAAGCGGGCCCGTCCGAGGCTGTCTATCTCCACCGGCTCGTCGTAGGAACCGGGCTTCATTCCGTTCTGCATCATGGCCATGCCGCCGCCTAACCTGACGATGTCGGCCTTTCCGGCCGGGTCGTTGTTGTAAAGATAGTTCTCGCCCACCTGCAACTCGATGGTGTACTTGCGCCCCAGGCTGAACACGGGATAGCCGAAGGAATAGCGGGTCGTCACCGAGTCCACCGGATCCAGATAGGCCAGCGGCACCTCGGCCATCTCGCCGCTCAGTTCGGTGGCAATGTAGTTCTTGTCGCCGAAATAGTTGAACGTGTCGTAGCCCAACTGCCTGTAGGTCACCTCCACCGGACTGTGGTAGATGCGGTTGTAGATGGCGTTGTACTCGACTTTGGGGTCAACCACCGTGACGGTGTCCACGTCCTTGTAGGAACCCTCGTAGGAGGTCACCTGTGGCGTGAGGCAGTTGGTCAGGTCGACCACCTCGCTCACCTGTCCCTCCTGGAACAGCGTGGGATAGCCCTTGCAGTAGACCTGCTGCACCTTCCAGCGCACGGGCGGCAGCAGCAGTTCGTACTCGCCAGTCCTGGCATCGGGCCATACCGTCATGCGCTTGCGCTGGGTCAGTACTGTGGTGTAGTGCTTGTCGCCTCTGCGCGGGTGGCGAATCACCTCCTCGCGCTGCGTACGGTTGGGGTTGAGGTTGTCATAGACGAGCCACGACGTGTTGTCGCCCTCCAGGGTGAGCACGATAGTCAGCGAGTCGCCCAGATTGTTCGTCGAGAGGTTGTTGCCCAGTGGCTTCTGCCCCTGCTCGTCGCCGCCCACGATGCGTCCGGTCAGTTTCACCTTCGTGTCGTCGTAGAAGTAGATGTTGGACACGTCGTCGGTGAAGTTGTGGCCGGCGGCGCTCTTGAAGTAGCCGCCCTGGGTGAAGTTGTGGCCGTCCATCACCACCTGAATGGTGTCGTTGCCGGGCAGCACACGGAACGAGAACGAACCGTCGTAGTCCGTCTCCAGCAGTTTGCCCTTCGTGTTGTAAACCTTCCGGCCGTTCACCTTGAAGTTGGCCCCCTTCACGGGGATGCTCGTACCGTTGTACATGACGTAGCCCGAGAATCGCTTGCCGTTCAGGATGGCGATTTCGCGTAGCGTCTCGTCATTGCTGGTGGCATTGAAGGTCACGGCGGCGCGCTCCGGCGAGAAGTCTTCGCCGTTCTTGCCCACGGCGCTCACTTCATATTCGACGCTCGTGCCGCCGTAGTACGAAAGTTCGTCGGCCACGTAGTGTCCGCTCTCGTCGGTCCGTACGCTTGCCACCTTCGTGCCGTCATGGAAAATGTCCACCTCGATGCCTGCTGCACTGGTGCCGTCGTTGAAGCGAACGTAGCCGTCCAGACGGCCCGTATGCTTACACTCGCCCACCTTCACCTGGGTCTCGGTGGAGTCGACGCCTTCGCAGTCGTTCACGCCGAGCACCTTGTATTCGTAGGTGAGCAGCGGCGACACGCTGGTGTCCTCGTAACTCAACTGGTCCAGGTTGGTGGCCACCTCTTTCCACTTGTCGTTGCCCTCGCCCTTCACGCGGCGAAGCACCTTGAAGTAGTCGATGGGGCTGCCGTCGGTGTTCCAGGTCAGCAGCACGCTGCTCTGGCGTGTCTGTGTCAGCAGTTCCGGGTCTATCGTACCCGTATTCTTATGATAGAAGTCGGGAACGTCGCACTTCGTGACGGGGAAGGCTGTTGCCTTAGGCACCACCTTGCCATCCTTCACCTGCCAGTTGGCGCTTCCCAACTGTGCGGCCAGTTCGTCTGCCGCCATCGAACCTACATGATAGGCTTCGGCCCAGTCATGGTAGGTCCAGTTGTTCGTGCTTTTTGCTCTGTTGCCGTATGCGGCGGGACTGTTATTGTTCCAGGAATAGTTCATCCCAACGTGGTCCGCACTGTAGTTGTCGCCGTTCTCCAGGCTGTTGGATAGGGTGTTCCCGGAATTGTCATCATCCCAGCCTATGAAAGTGCCTGCATAGGAGGAGCCTTGGCAAGTGACGGAACCGTCGAACAGACAGTTGGTAATGGTGTGAGCCGCTTTATTGCCATGTCCGATAAAGCCGCCGGCATGGTCGCTGGTGCATTCCACATTGACCGATACGTGGCAGTTGGTGATAGTGTTGAGTTTACCGCTTGTGGCTGTGCTGTTGCCCACAAGGCCTGCCGAGTGAATGCCGCCCTTGACGCTGCCCGTCAGGTGCAGGTTCTTGATGGTGTAGTCCTTGGCATAGCGGAAGAGTGCAACGAAGTCGCCGTTCTGGTTGATATTAAAGTCAATCGTGTGGCCGTTGCCGTTGAACGTGCCGCGGTAAGCGAAGTCGCTGCCCCAGCCAATACTCAGGTCGGTCTCGATGTCGGCCATGAGCACGGCGTTCACGTCACTCTGGCCCTTGGCAGCCTGCACGAGGTCGCGGAACTGCTGCCAGTCGGATGCCGTGTTGATGGCAAAGACGCTGGGCGTGGGTTCGGGCATGGTCGTCGTAACAGGCACGATGATGTCGCCCTCTATCTTCCATCCGTCGCCCATCTTGGTCGCGATGTTCTCCTCCAAGATTGCAATCTCGGAACTGTACGTTACAGGCTCAACCTTGCCGTCGACAACCTTCCAGTTGGCTTCGCCCAGTTTCGAGGCCAGGTCGCTGGCCGACAGTGAGCCGACGTTGTTCCACAGCGTGCGCGTGGTCATTTTGGGCAGAGCGTTCTCGCCAGACACATACCAGCCATCGCCCAGTTGTTTGACCACATAGTCTACGTTGTCATGCCTGATGCCATAGTAAGAGACCTCGTCCCATGATACACCTTTGAAGGTATAGTTATTTTTGCTTTCACCTTTATTACCCCATACTGACCCTTCAGTATAGCAGAATCCTGCATGGTCCACGTAGTAATAATTTCCGTCTTCCAAGCAGTTGGTTACGTGGTGTTCTGCTTGGCCTGACCAGCCTATGAATGCTCCGACGTAGGATGTACCACTGCCTGTTCCATCGTTCTTGGTGCTGACGGATCCGTCGAACAGACAGTTGTTGATGTAGTGCGGAGTTGTGCCAGCGTGGCCGATGAAGCCGCCGGCATGTGTTGCGGTACAATGTATACTGACTGATACCCAGCAATTCTCTATATTGTTGCGGGTGCCGGTGCTGCTGCTCACAAGTCCGGCTACGTGCATATCGCCACCGATACTGCCCGTGAGGTGCAGGTTCTTGATTGTGTAGTTGTTGGCAGAAGTGAACATGCTGCCACCACCGTTGCGGGTCAACGTATGGCCGTTGCCATCGAATACCCCCTTGAAGTCCTCTACAGAAGTGCTTGCTGAGATATCGGCGTTCAGTATGGCATTCATGCTCTTGCCACCGCGGTTCTTCGATGCATTCCGGAATGTTTCCCAGTCGGCGGTATTGTTGATGACATGGCAGAATTCGTTGGTGGCATAGCAGTTGCTGATAGACACAGTGCCTTTTTCGTCCTGTCGTGCCCATGTCTCACTCTTCTCGGGATTGGTTTTGACACTGGCGGGCATGAAGAGACAACTATTAATGGTTGCACTACTCTTTTCGTCAACCCAACTGATGAAACCACCATTTGCAATGCTCTTTTCACCCTCAAAACTGCCGTCAAACTTACTGTTGGAGATGGTAACCTTGGAATTGGACACACGTCCAACGAAACCAGCAAGGGTGCCTTCGCCATCCATGGTGCCATTGAGGGTGACCGACGAGCGGCAATTCTCAATGGTTGCCGTTCCGTTAATGACCTGTGCAATGAGGCCGGCAGGATACATCTGGCCAGACTTGATGGTACCGGCCACGTGCAGGTTCTTGATGGTGGCATTGCTTGCATGACGGAAGGGAGCAATAAATCTCTCATTCTCCGTCCAGTCCTTGTTGAACGTCAGCGTGTGGCCGTTGCCGTCGAAAGTGCCGCGATAAACAGCACCTTCGGCTACTCCCACATGCTCACTCGTCGTGATGTCGGCATCAAGGATTGCGTTTACGTCGTACTGGTTGCGGGCTTCATTCACCTTCACAGCAAACGTATGCCAGTCTGCTTCATTACGGATGATGCAGGTCTGCGTGCTTGAATATATCTTGGTGGAATAATTGTTGACGGCCGAATATTTGACGTCCTCCGTATCCAATTTGACCCATGTATCACATCCATCGTACTTGGTGTTGAGAAGTTCGGGGGCGAAGACGCTGTTCTCGATGACCAGGTTACTATTGCGGGCAACCCTGGCCACGAAACCTCGGTTGTTCGTGGTGTTGACGCCCACAAACGAGCCGTCGAACTTACAGTTGCGGATGACGACGTCTGCGCCGCTCAGGCATCCGGTGAAGCCGGCCATGAGGCCCTCGCCATCGGCAGAACACTGGAGCGTCACCGACGAGCGGCAGTTCTCAATGTCGACCTTGGTGCCCTCCATCGCCCAGCCGACGAGGCCCGACAGATAGCGTTTGCTGGAACTGATTGTGCCCGTCGTATGCAGGTTCTTGATGGTGGCGTTGCCCACATAGCGGAAGGGGGCGATTTGTTCTTCAGTCCAATCCGACTTGTTGAAGGTCAGCGTGTGGCCGTTACCATCAAATACGCCGCGGTAATAAGCACCGGGAACCGCTCCCACATGCTCGCTGGTCGTGATATCGGCATAGAGACGGGCATGGATGTCCTTGGTGTTTTGGGCTTCATTAACCATCACGGCAAACGTGTGCCAGTCCTGAGCGTTGCGGATGGGGAAGAAGACGGATGCCACCTGATCGCCATAATTGAGAGGCGACTCGCCGCGTTCCACATACATATCTATATCATAATGTACGCACGAGCGCGAGAGGTCTACCACCTTGTAGCGCTGTCGGCGTTCATTATCTTCAAGCCTGAAGGTCAGGCTGTCGACCACCTGGCCGGCATTGTTGCGCGACACGACGCGCAGTACCATCTGGGCGCGGTCGTCCCATACGGCGCCCACCTCGTCGATGTAGTTCCACGACACGCGGGCGGTGTAGGCCCGCTCGTCTTCCCACTTGGCCGAGTAGTTGGCGATGCTCAGCAGATGCAGGTTGTCCACCACGCACCTGACGCTCGATGCACCACTGTTCTTGGCCCAATCCCAGTCCTGGGTGATGGTACGGCGCACGCGGTAGGTGAGGTTGTCGAGCGAACCGCCGTTCTTCAGCATGCGTTCCGTGAGGTCGTCCGTCAGGGTGCTGTCGATGAAGGTGTAGGTCTGCTTCTTGCTGGTAGAGATGTAAGGCTCCTGATGGACGGTCACGAAGTCCTTCTCCAGGCCGGTGAGCGAGCGCTGAATCTCGAAGAAGTCCATGGGTGTCAGGTCCTCGTCGTCCGGATAGGCTAAGTTCCACTTCACCTCCACCTTCAGTTTCTGCCCCTCCAGTTGGCGTGCCGTAAGTCCGATGGGGGTGTGAATCATGGGAATGTTCTGCACCGACGAACCTTGGTTCTCAATCAGGTAGGACCCCTTGTCGTTCGGTTCCTTGTAACTGCAGACGACACGGAAGTTGCGGTAAGGCACGTTGGCATCCAGCAGGATGCTGCTGGACTTCACATTCTCCAACTTCACCTCATGGCGAATGCCGGCTCCGTCAGCGTACTCGTAGCGTGCGCTAACAATGCTGTCGGAAGCCAGGAACCAGGGCACTTCCAGTTTGCCCGGGTTCTTGCTGCTCAGCATAGGCAGGGAGACGAAGGGTTCCAACTTGGCACTGGCCGCAGGTATGGTTATCTCCTTCGGTTGGAGGCCCATCACTGGGTCATCGGCACGCGACGAGGTTCCGTTGCGTTTGACATCCCAGGAAAACCTAAGTTTCTTGCCCAACATGTTGTAGGGCAACGACCACTCGACACTGAAGTCGAAGGTGCGTCCGTCGCTGTTGCGCAGCAGTTTTTGCGTAGTAGGGTTGTTCTTGGTCAGACGGTAGGTGTCTCGCGAGTTGCCCAGCGTGATGTCGAAGAACCCGTCGGCCGTGGTGCTGAACTTACAATTCAGCGACGTACTGCTGTCGGAGATTCCCGTTTCGGCCACCTCCCAGTGGAAAATGCGCATTTCGGCACCACCGTCCACAGAGACCAGGAGGTTACCGTCGTAAATCCAGGTGTCTTGACCCGACTGGTCGTAGACGGGAGCCGTGAAGTAGATGACGCTCGAGCCGCCCAGTCCTACCAAGTAGTTGTCCACCACGTCCACATACGTTGCCGCCGCCCTCTGTGGCAGCAACCAGGCAAAGAGTGACAGCAGCACGAGCCACATCCATCCTCGCATAAAATCAGTAATAACTTTCATATCAGGAAAAAAAGAGTTTATTGCTATTATGATTGTGAATTCTGTATCAACTGGTCTATGACCTTCGGGAAGTGCTCCATCTCCAGCTGGTGCTCCCGTTCGGCTATGTCGTCCACCGTGTCGGTGGGCAGGAGCGGAGTGGCAAACTGGGCTATGATCTCGCCGCCGTCGCACACTGGGCTGACATAGTGCACCGTCATGCCCGTTTCCTGTTCGCCGGCAGCCTTCACGGCCTCATGCACATGGTGGCCCCACATGCCCTTGCCCCCGAACTTGGGCAGAAGGGCCGGATGCAGGTTGACAATGCGCCGTGGGTAGGCCTCTATCAGATAGTCGGGTATGAGGGGGAGAAATCCGGCCAGCACCAGCCAGTCGGCCTCCACCTCCCGCAAGAGGGGTAGCATGGTGTCGGGGTCGTTCAGCTGGGCCCGGTCGATGACCCTCGTGGGCACTCCCAGCCTTTCGGCTCTCACCAGTGCGTAGGCATCTGCCCGATTGCTGACGACCAATGGAATCTCCACATCAGGGCGTCCCTCGAAGTAGCGAATCAGATTTTCACAGTTCGTGCCTCCGCCCGAGACAAAGATGACAAGATGCATTGTAGCTTTCATATCGTTTCTGTTTGCGTTATGGCGCAAAGATAGCAATTTTTTAACGATTTTGTACATTATTTCACATGCTTTTCATTATTTTTCATTATCTTTGTGCACAATATTTACAATTATTAACATTTTTTATGTCTTACTTAGTGCTTTTCAAGCTTCTGGGCTCGCTGGCTCTGCTGATGTTCGGTATGAAGTCGATGAGCGAGGCATTGCAGAAGATGGCGGGTCCGCAGTTGCGACACGTCCTGGGTGCTATGACCACCAACCGATTTACGGGCATGCTGACGGGAACCCTGGTGACCGCCTCCGTACAGTCCTCCACTGCAACCACCGTGATGACGGTCTCGTTTGTCAATGCCGGTCTGCTCTCCCTGGCGCAGGCCATCAGCATCATCATGGGCGCCAACATTGGCACCACACTGACGGCCTGGATCATGTCGGCGGGCATGTCGTTCGATGTCACCAATGCCGTCTACCCCACCTTTTTCATAGGCATCATACTGATTTATCAGAAGAAATACCGCTACATCGGCGACTTCCTCTTCGGTCTCTCCTTCCTCTTGCTCGGCCTGGGCACACTGAGGGCAACCGGGGCCGAGATGCACCTGGGCGAGAATCAGGCCCTGCTGGACTTCTTCTCATCCTTCGATCCCAACTCGTTCCTCACGACCATCATCTTCCTGGTGCTGGGCGGCGTCATGACCTTCTGCGTGCAGTCGTCGGCCGCCGTCATGGCCATCACCATGATACTCTGCTCCAGCGGAGCACTGCCTATCTATCAGGGCATTGCGCTGGTGATGGGCGAGAACATCGGCACCACCGTCACCAGTAACCTGGCCGCCCTCTCGGCCAACACGCAGGCCCGCCGTGCAGCCTTCGCCCACATGTTCTTCAACATCTTCGGCGTCATCTGGATACTCTTTGTCTTCCGTCCCTTCGTCGACATGGTGTGCGGATGGGTCGGCTACGACACCGCCATGGTGAAGGGCGAGGTGGACACCGAGACCTTCCTGGCCAATACGGCCAAACTGAACTTCGTGCTGGCAGCCTTCCACACATCGTTCAACGTTGTCAACACCTTCATACTCATCTGGTTCATCCCACAGATAGAGAAATTCGTCTGCTGGGTCATCAAGCCCAAGAAGGTGGACGAGGAGGAGGACTTCCGCCTCCACTTCATCACCGCCGGATTCATGAAGACGCCCGAGCTCTCCGTCCTGGAGGCACAGAAGGAGATACAGTCCTTCTCAGACCGCATGCAGCGCATGTTCAACATGGTGAAGGAACTGCTGGACATGTCCGCCACGCAGAACCGAAACAAACACACCGAGGCCGACTTTGCCAAACTCTTCTCCCGCATCGAGAAGTATGAGAGCATCAGCGACAGCATGGAACTGGAGATAGCCCAGTACCTGGAGAGCGTCTCCGACGCCCACCTCTCCGACGACACGAAGGCCAAGATTCGCTCCATGCTGCGCGAGGTGTCGGAACTGGAGTCGATCGGCGACTCTTGCTACAACATGGCACGAACCATCAACCGCAAGTATGCCACACGCGAGGACCACTTCGTGGAGAACCAGTACGAACACCTCTACCAGATGATGGAACTGACCGACCAGGCCCTCTCGCAGATGAACCAACTGATGGGCGGCCGCAAGGAGTCGTACAACGTCAACCGCACCCGCAACCTGGAGAACGAAATCAACAACTACCGCAACCAGCTGAAGGCCCAGAACATCGTCGACATCAACAACCACGAGTACACCTACGCTGTCGGCACCATCTACATGGACCTCATCAACGAGTGCGAGAAGCTGGGCGACTACGTTGTCAACGTCGTCGAGGCCCGCATGGGTCTGCGCCAGCGTTTGGGATAGTCCCGAAGCCGGGCTGCAGCACCATCCATACCGCCCCCTGAACGCCGTCGGCAATGGCCGTCGGTATGCCCTTGGCGACTGCCCTCGTATCGCCCCTCCTCCATCGACGCGTCGTCTGAGCTCCAACCTTAGTATTGTCTAAGCCCCAACCTTAGTATTGTCTGAGGTCCAACCTTAGTATTGTCTGAGGTCCATCCTTAGTATTGTGTAGTTTAACGATTTTAGTTGACTACTTTTGGTCTTAGTCACGATAAGGGTTGACCCGGGTTAAACTTAATTTTAATTCACGTTGACT
>ODAJ014768780.1_pt1 | contig 69032 bp, 54 predicted proteins | sample 1539241 | NCBI WGS metagenome assembly ODAJ01 (sample SAMN02144231, study PRJEB22623) | gut metagenome | biome: sheep rumen | host: Ovis aries | place: New Zealand | reverse complement strand
TTAAGTTTTTTCGAGCGTGCAGGGTGGCGAAGTTTGCGCAACGCCTTAGCCTCAATTTGTCTGATTCTTTCGCGGGTGACGTTGAAACTTTTGCCGACTTCTTCGAGAGTTCTTGCTCTGCCGTCTTCAAGCCCGAATCTTAGCCGCAGAACATTTTTTTCACGCGGCGTCAAAGTTCCTAGAACGTCTTCTAATTGTTCTTTCAGCAACATGAATGACGCGGCGTCGGCGGGCGCGGGTGCGTCTTGGTCTTCTATGAAGTCGCCCAAATGCGAATCATCTTCTTCGCCAACTGGCGTCTCCAACGAAACTGGTTCTTGCGCAATTTTTTTGATTTCGCGCACGCGCTCTACCGGCACTTCCAATTCTACGGCAATTTCTTCGTCGGTAGGTTCGCGGCCATTTTTCTGCAGAAGATTGCGCGAAACTCTAATCAATTTGTTAATCGTCTCGACCATGTGAACCGGAATTCTAATTGTGCGCGCTTGGTCGGCGATTGCCCGCGTTATCGCTTGCCTAATCCACCACGTCGCGTAAGTTGAAAATTTGTAGCCCTTGCGGTAGTCGAATTTTTCTACAGCCTTAATCAAGCCCAAATTGCCTTCCTGAATCAAATCAAGGAAGAGCATACCGCGCCCGACATACCTTTTGGCGATTGAAACAACGAGGCGCAGATTAGCTTCAGCAAGTTCTTTTTGTGCCGATTCTGCATCTTGTATTCGTTCCTGATGTTTCTTCTTAGCGCGCTCAAATTCGTCGTCGTCGGGATAATCTTTCTTTTGTGGAGCCGGAGGTAATTCCATACGCATTGCGAGAATTTTTTCTTCTTCCGCCGTCAAAAGGGGCACGCGCCCAATTTCCTTTAAGTACATGCGGACGGGGTCATCAATTGAAACGCTATCGGGGATATTGAAATCGGCTTCAACGGGCGTTTTAATTGATTCGGAATCATCTTCAGTCGGATTTTCGGGCGGCTCTATCGGACTAAATTCCTGTTCTAACGTTGAACTTTCTCCAGTTAATTCGGCGTCAACATTTTCCGTTGCCGTTACGTCGTCTAGGTCGTTTTCTTCTTCGACAATTTCTATGCCTTCTCGTTGTAAGCTACTTAAAACTTCGTCAATTTCGTCAGCATCAGTTGCTATGCCTTGACTTTGAAGAATTTTTTCTAAATCAGCCCAAGTCAATTTCCCGCCGGCTTGCTTACTTTTTTTCGTCAGGAGCAAAATTGTTTGTTCCATAGGAGCCTTAGGGGGATTTGCGCCAGACTCGTCGATAAAAGCTTCGGCGTCTTTATCATAGCTTGCGTCGGGTTCATCGGCTGGAGTTTCAATTTTTTTAGACGCGACTTTACTTTTTTTAGTAGGACTTGCGCTAGATTTATCGGTTGGCGTTTCAACCTTTTTAGCCTTAGACTTATCCTTTTTAGCGGGAGTAGTTTTAATTTCTTCGGTTGGGTTTTCGACTTTTTTAGGCGCGGCATCATCTTTTTCAGCAGCGTTGAGTTCGTCGGTTGGCGTTTCTGACGCAGATTCATCTTTTTGAACTTCAATTCCTTTGCGTTTGCAGATTCTTAAAACTCTATCAATTTCCGCCTCGTCGGTCATGCCTTGACTTTGAATAATCATTTCAAAATCGCCCCAAATTAAGTTCCCGCCGCTTTTCTTACTCCACATCTTAATAAGCTCGATTGTTTCTGTCAGGCGGTCTTTAGCGGCTTTTTTCGCGGCGTCCGCATTGAGTTCGTCGGTTGGTGTTTCGGGTGCGGAATTTTCATTTTGATTTACCGACAGGCTGCCGCTCAAATCGCTTTTATTCGGCTCGACAGTTTTATTTTCTTCTGCCATATATGCAGCCTCCTTTACACTTTTTTTAAACTATCCATTTTAAATTTAACATTAAGCGACTCATTAATTTTTTTTCTATAGGATTCTTCGTCGCTGGAAATATATTCGTCAGCTTGCGCGAGAAGATTTTTGTATTTTTTTCTGAGTACGGCGCGGTGTAAAATGTCTACCGCGTCGCAAAAGAATTTAACTTCTTTTGCGCGGGGGTCATCCGAACCGCTTAGCAATATTCGCGAAAGTTCCGTATTTGCCGCCTCGCTCAATTCATTTGCCGCACTGATTTTATCAAGCCGCCGTCCCTCTTCCCTGCAAATTTCAAAGCGTTTTAGTATTTCCTGTTGTGTTTCCGTAAAGAATTCTCGCGGCACCGTCACCAAAACATAATCGAGCGGGTCTTCATCATACCAGAGCATTCGCAAAATTGTTTCGCATGCCTCTTTGACTGAGCGGTCTTGATTATTTAGCGGCTTCACTTTCACGGGCGAAAGTTTTTCGTCTTGTTCACTTGACGAAATTTTTTCCCATTCGTCGATAATCGTTTGTTCGTCCAAAAGGAGTGCCGCCGCGATTTTTTTCTTATACTCGGTGCGCAGGGCGTTACTTTTGATATTGGCGATGACCGGGAGAATTTCGCGCAACGCCGCCAATTTTCCAGGAGTTATCGAAGTATCTGCGCGGGCAAGGACGTAATTCATGCGGTAATCAATTAGCGTTTCCGCATTTTTTATTAGTTCGTCGAAAGCTGGCTTGCCATGTTTGCGAATAAATTCGTCGGGGTCTTTACCGTCGGGAACTTTGACGATAAAAACATTTGCGCCCGCGCCCTGAACAATCGGTAAAGCACGGAGCGTAGCGCGTTGCCCTGCCTCGTCGGAATCGTAGCAGAAAATAATTTTCCTAGCGTACTTTAGAATAAGTTTCGCGTGTTCGGGCGTGAAAGCGGTACCAAGCGTCGCAACGACATTTTTAACACCCGCGCTGAATAGCGAAATTGCGTCCATGTAACCTTCAACGACAATAGCCGCGCCCGCCGTACTTATCGCACGATTTGACTTGTCCAGCCCGAAAAGCAAACTCCGCTTGTTAAAAATTTCGGTCTCCGGCGTGTTGAGATATTTTGGTTGCGTATCGTCCGCGCTTGCAAGAATTCTTCCGCCAAAGCCGACCGTATGTCCGAAAACGTCATTAATCGGAATCATTACGCGGGCGCGAAATCTGTCGTAGAAGCCGGGAGAATTTTTACGCCTGACAATTAGTCCAGCCTTTTCGATTTGTTCGGGAGAAAATCCTCGCCGCGTGAGATTCGTCAAGAGATTTTCCCAATCGTCGGTCGCGTAGCCAAGCTTGAAAGTTTCAATCGTCTCTGCACTTATTCCCCGCGCCAAAAGATATTTCCTGCCAATTTCGCCGCGAGCAGTCTTGATTAAACATTCGTGATAAAAATCCTGCGCCAGTTCGTTGACTTTGTATAAAGATTTTTCTTCGCGGCGGCGGCGTTCTTCTTCGGGCGTAGTTTTCTTTTCGGGCAAGTCGATACCTAATCGCTGAGCCTGAAGTTTAATCGCCTCAAAATAGGTTATATTTTCAATGAGCGAAAGGAACTTGAAGACATTGCCGCCGGCATGACAACCGAAGCAATAAAAAAATCCTTTGTCGGGGCTGATAGTGAACGAAGCTGTTTTTTCATTGTGGAAGGGACAACAGCCCCAATAACGCCCGCCCTTTTGCGTGAGCGTCACGTAGCGCGACACGACCGAATAAATATCCGTCCGCTCGCTTACTCGTTCAATGAATTCATCTAACTCCGCACTTCCCAACTTTTTTCAACCTCCGTTGGCTTTTATATTCCCTGCGTCTTTCAAATTTCCTTTTTGCCGCTTGACATTTTTGAAAATAAAAAATCCCCGCGAAGTTTATCTTCAGCAGGGACGATTGATTTTTCATTTCGTATTTAATTTAAGTCTAGCGTTCGGGAAATTCAGCGTGGCAAAATAATCGTTCAGCGTTTCGGCGCGGCGAATCATCTCAACTGCGCCATTTTCCCTAATCAAAAGTTCAGCACTGCGAAGCTTTCCGTTATAGTTAAAGCCCATAGCGTGTCCGTGCGCGCCGGTGTCGTGGATAATCAAAATGTCGCCCACGTCGATTTTCGGAAGGTGGCGGTCAATCGCGAATTTGTCATTATTTTCGCAAAGCGAGCCGGTCACGTCATAAATTTCATCGCAGGGCGCATTTTCCTTGCCCAAAATCGTAATGTGGTGATAAGCGTCGTAAAGCGCGGGGCGCATTAAATCTGACATGCAGGAATCAAGCCCAATGTAATTTTTATAGGTATTCTTTTTGTGCAGGACGGTCGAGACAAGCCAGCCCGCTGAACCCGTCATAGCGCGCCCGCTCTCCATTGCAAGGCGGACATTGCCTAAGCCGTTCGGAACTAAAATTTCGTGGAAAAGTTTCTTAATGCCGTCGCCGACCATTTTTAAATCAACGGGCAATTCGTCGGGGCGATAGGGAATGCCAAGCCCGCCGCCCAAATTTATGAACTCAAAAGTTATGCCGAGCTGATTTTTAATCTTAGCGGCAAGTTCAAACATAATCCGCGCCGTGTAAATGAAAGTCGACGCCTTGCGCTCATTGGAAGCAATCATGGTATGCAAGCCAAAGCGTTTAATGCCCTTATCGCGACAGATTTTATACGCCGCAAAAATTTGCTCGCGGGTGAGTCCGTATTTGGCTTCAGCGGGACGCCCGATAATTTCGTTACCGTCGTTCATAATATCGGCGGGATTGTAGCGAAAAGAAATAATTTCGGGCAACCGCGCAGATTTTTCAAGAAAATCAATGTGGGTAATGTCGTCGAGATTAATAATCGCGCCGAGTTCGAGAGCTTTGCGAAATTCTTCAGCGGGCGTATCGTTGGAAGTCAGAATAATTTTTTCGCCGGTGACGCCAGCCGCCGCGCTTATAAAAAGTTCAGCAATGGAACTGCAATCGGTGCCGGCTCCGTCGCGTGCTAAAATTTCGACGATATATGGATTGGGCGTCGCTTTAATTGCGAAGTGCTCGCGGAATTCTGGTGCCCAAGCAAAAGCCTCACGCAATTTTCTAAAGTTGTTGCGGATAGTTTTTTCGTCGTAAATGTGAAACGGCGTCGGAAATTTTTTTATAACTTCGCGAAGTTCGTTTTCAGTCAATGGAAAATTTTTAGGCGTTTGAAAAATTTCTGCGTGGTTTTCGTTAGTCATTGGAATCCCTCCGAAATTCAATTAGGAATTAGGAATTGGAATGAAAAAATCCTCCCTTTTCCCATTTCCCTTTTTCTTGTATACTTTATTCATAGATTATAACAAAAAATTTGCGAGGTGACTAACTTGATTTTGAAAATTTTAATCGAGAACACAAAACCGAAAGGTTCAAAACTGATTGCCGAGCATGGGCTAAGTATTTTTGTTGAGACCGCGCGGACGAAATTTATATTTGATTGCGGGCACACGGGCGCGGCGTTCGATAACGCGAAAGTTTTGGGCGTCGACCTGCGCGGGATAAAATTTGCAGTGCTTAGCCATTCACACTACGACCACGCGGGCGGCTTCCCTAAGCTTTTGGACGTTGCTCCGGTTGAGAAAATTTATACGGGCGAAAACTTTTGGCAGGAAAAATTTTCCAAAACTGATGACGGCTTTAAGTATCGCGGTTGCGGCTTTGATGAAAAGTTTTTAGCGGGCAGGAATATTGCGCAAGAAATTTGCCGCGACGTTTTGGAGTTGGAAGAAAATATTTGGCTGGTCGGAAATTTCAAGCGGCGTTATGACTTCGAGACGATACTGGAAAAATTTGTGCGCGGCGATAAAAAAAATCCCGACGACTTTAGCGACGAGATAATTTTAGTTTTGCGCGAGGGCGACGGGCTAGCGATTGTGACAGCTTGCGCCCATTCCGGCATTTTGAATATTGTTGCCGACGTTGGCGAAAGATTTTCCCTGCCGATTAATTCAGTGATAGGCGGCTTGCATTTGACCGGCGCGACGCAGGAAAGAATCTCACGCACACTTGCCGAGCTGAAAGTTTTGGGCGTAAAAAAAATTCTGCCGTGTCATTGTTCGGGTGAAGAATTCATGAACAATTTCAGCGACAGAATCACGACCGGTTCCGTTATAAAAATTTAAACTGTTGCTTCTTCTACGACCTTCGGGCGGCGAGTTACTTTTAAAAAGTAACCAAACAGAAAGTGCGCTGCAACTTTTCGACTTGTCAAAGTAATCGCCGCGCCATAACTTTTTCCCGCTTAAAAATTTAGGAAACTGTCTCTTCTACGACCTTCGGACGCCGACCTCTCCTTTTGGGCGCGTCGGAATTTTTTTCACCTTTAGATATAGTTTTCATAAGATTAGCCATTTCCATAGCCGAAATTGCCGCGTCGAATCCCTTGTTGCCCGATTTAGTTCCGGCGCGCTCAATCGCCTGCTGAATATTTTCCGTAGTGACGATGCCGAAAATCGTCGGGACGCCGCTTTGAAGTCCGACTTGCGCAATGCCCTTTGAAACTTCGTTGCAAACGTAATCGTAATGAGTGGTCGCGCCGCGAATAACCGCGCCAAGACAAATTATCGCGTCGTATTTTTTAAGCGACGCCAATTTTTTTGCCACAACCGGAATTTCAAACGCGCCCGGCACCCAAACAACCGAAATATTTTCTTCGGGCGTCTCGTTACGTTTAAGCGCGTCAAGTGCGCCGTCTAAAAGTTTGCTCGTGATAAAGCTGTTAAAACGCGCCACAACAACCGCGAATTTAAAATGCTTGCCAGTGATGTTACCTTCGTAAATGTTCATTTTGTTTCCTCCTTGTCGAATACATGCCCCATTTTAACTTTTTTGACCGTCAGATATTTTTTATCAAATTTTGTCGGCGCAATGACTATCGGGACGCGCTCTGTTATCTTCAAGCCGTGCCCTTCAAGCCCTGCGCGTTTTGACGGATTATTTGTCAGCAATCTTATCGTCGTAAGTCCTAAGTCAGATAAAATTTGCGCTCCAATGCCGTAGTCGCGCAGGTCTGGTTTAAAGCCCAACAAAATATTTGCCTCGACGGTATCTTTTCCTTCGTCCTGCAGTGCATACGCCCGAATTTTATTCGCAAGCCCTATGCCGCGCCCTTCCTGCCGCATGTAAAGCAAAACGCCTTCGCCCGCCGCGTCGATTTTCCTAAGAGCCGTTGCAAGTTGGTCGCCGCAATCGCAACGCAAACTCCCTAGCGCGTCGCCCGTCAAGCACTCCGAATGCACGCGCACTAAAACATTTTGTTTGCCCGCAACGTCGCCTTTGACAACCGCCAGATGACATTTTCCGTCAATCGTGCTTTCGTAAGCTTTCAAGCGAAAACGTCCGTATTTGCTCGGAAAATCAACGTCAGCTATCATCTTAACAAATTTTTCGTTGTGCTTGCGATACTCAATCAGCGAACGGACGGTTATAATGTTCAGCCCGTGCCGCGTCGCAAATTTTTTAAGCTTTTCAGTGCGCATCATGTGCCCGTCGTCGTCCATAACCTCGCAACACAATCCGGCGGGATAAAAACCGGCAAGCCGCGCTAAATCGGTTGTGGCTTCAGTATGACCAGCGCGACGCAAAACGCCGCCTTCAACCGAACGCAACGGGAAGACGTGACCAGGTTTTCTGAAAGTCGACGGCTTAGAATTTTTATCCAAAAGCATTTTAATTGTATGGCAGCGTTCATAGGCTGAAATTCCAGTGTCTGTGTCGTAAGCGTCAATCGAAACCGTGAATGCCGTCTCGTGGTTGTCGGTATTATTTGAAACCATTTGCCCAATTCCCAATTCGTCAAGCCGCTTGCCGTCAATGGGCGTGCAGATTAAACCTTTGGCATAAGTCGCCATAAAATTTATATCAGCGGGCGTGACGGTCTCGGCGGCAATGATTAAATCGCCTTCGTTCTCGCGGTCTTCATCGTCGATTACAACAACCATTTTCCCGCGCCGTATATCTTCAATAGCCTGCTCAACTGTCGCAAATTCGCTCATATATCTCCCTCCTTATCATAAAAATCCATTTTCAAGCAAGAAATCTTCGGTTATATCCGATTTTGTCTTAAAATTAGTCAATCGCTCAACGTATTTAGCTAAAATATCGGTCTCAATGTTGACGAGCGAGCCGACGCGCTTAAATTTAAAATTTGTGACTTCGCGAGTATGCGGAATCATTGAAACGGAAAAATTATTCGCGCCGGCATCGACGACCGTTAAGCTTATTCCGTCAAGCGCAACGGAACCTTTCGCGGCAATCTGTCTAAGCAAAAAACTTTCCGCCGCAACATTTATCAAAAGGGCGTTACCTTCCGCGACGATTTTTTTTATTTTCCCGACGCCGTCAATATGCCCGCTGACAATGTGCCCGCCAAGCCTGTCGCCGACTTTTAAAGCGCGTTCCAAGTTAAAATTTTTATCCGCAAGCGAAGTTTTTCTTAAAGTTTCGGGCATAACGTCCGCCGCAAAGAAATTTTCGCCGAAATCGACGACCGTTAAGCAAATGCCATTTGTTGAAATGCTGTCGCCAATTTTTATATCCGACAAGATTTTTTCGCAAGAAATTTCGATTTTTCCGCCGTCAAAACTCTTAAGCCGCCCGATTTCTTCAATTATTCCGGTAAACATTTTATCCTCCAAAAAAATTTAACCGCCCTTAAAACTTCGGGCGGGATAATTCAATTTATTTAAAACTTTCTCGTCCGGACTTTAACCGTCGGTCTCGGAATTTCACCGAATCTGCCCAAAAAGCTCGCGGACTATCACCGCCGGTGGAGATTTTCGCTCCGCCCCAAGTTTACAAATAAAATATCACTTTTTTTTTACGCTGTCAATTTTTAATCGCTCACAAACTTCGCGATTCATATTATAAAACTCTTCCCGACTAATTTTTCCAGCTAAAAATTTCTCATAATAGGCGTCGACATTGCAGAAAATCGGTCGCTGGGAATAAATTTCGCATAAATTATCTTTTAAATGCTTGCAAACGCCGTCGCCCCTGTCCAATTCGCTCGATAAACTCGAAAAACGAATATTTTTACAGCACAATCCGCATTTATCACAAGGAAAATTCAAAGAGAATCAAGCCGCCTTTCCGCCGATAGCCCGTGTCCCATAACGCTAAAAAGTTTATCCAGCGTCCAATTCCGTAGCTAACTGCTTTGACGAAAAGTCTTCCGTCGCGAATTTCATAGCCGTTTAAAATGAACCAGTGCCAAACATAATCTTGCAGTGACGGCAGTTGATGATTCAAAACTAAGCACGGTATCGGATATTTTTTATCGATTTGCGAGCAAATTATCTTCCACGAGTCAGAAAAATCACTTTCGCCCGACCAAGCACGCATTTTTAAATTTTTTTCGCCCCTGTCGCTTAAAAATCGCCCGAAACCGTCCAAATATATTTCCAATTTGTCGACGCCCGACCAGCGCGGATATAAATACGGCTCCATTATTTTTCCGAACTTTAAATAGTCTTCGCGAGTAATTTTTTCTAAATCGAACGGATATAGCCCGCGCAGATTGAAATATTTTTCAAAATAAATGGCGCAATCGCAAGCAGTTATCGCCGCGCAGCCGCCAGCATTCATTCCAAAATCAGTTATTCGCGAATACCATTTCTGCTGCCCGCCGAGCGATTCGCCTATATAAAAATGCGGCAATTCCTTAATCATTTCCAATTAAAATCCTCCTTAACATAGCCGCTTAGCAAAAAATCTTCGCCAATTCGCTCCGAAGTGAATTTTTTTAGCGTAATTGCTTCCGATAATTTCTCAAAGCCAATGCCCTCAACCGCCGTCAGCGAATTTTTCCCGCCAATAATTTTCGGCGCGATAAACGCATAAATTTTATCGACAAGTCCAGATTTTAACATAGAAAAATGAATTTGTCCGCCGCCTTCGACTAAAATTGATGTTATTTCGCGCTTTGCAAGTTTTTCTAGCAAAATTTTTAAATCAACGCGCTTTTCTTCGCCGCAAATCAAAATTTCTACGCCGCAAGCTTTTAATGCCGAAATTTTTTCGCTCGGCGCGTTTTTCGTCACTGCTATTATCGTCCGCGCAGATTTATCAGCCATAACTTTTGAATCAAGCGGCGTTCGCGCATTACTGTCGACAATTACCCGAATTGGATTTTTCCCCTCAACAAGCCGCGTCGTCAAACTCGGATTATCAGCTAAAACCGTTCCGATTCCAACTAAAATCACGTCGTTTATGTCGCGCAGATGATGAACAAATTTCCGCGACTCTTCGCAACTAATCCATTGCGATTCGCCGCTGTAAGTCGCAATTTTCCCGTCCAAACTGCTTGCAAACTTCAGCGTCACGAATGGCAATTTTTCCGTGATAAATTTCAAGAAAACTTCGTTCAGTCGCCGCGCTTCCGCCTCTAAAAGCCCAACTTCAACTTCAACGCCTGCATTTTTTAAAATTTCAAAGCCGCGCCCCGCAACTTTCGGATTTGGGTCTTTCATTGCCGCCACAACTCTTTTTATTCCAGATTCTATGATTCTGTTGACGCAAGGCGGCGTTCTGCCAAAATGCGAGCACGGCTCCAACGTTACATAAAGCGTCGCGCCCTTCGCCAGTTCGCCCGCCATATTTAGCGCGTGAATTTCCGCATGGGGCGTCCCAGCTTGCCGGTGCCAACCTTCCGCAATTATTTTTCCGTCCTTAACGACTACCGCGCCGACTAAAGGATTCGGCGAAGTCCTGCCTTCCGCATTTCGCGCTATTCTCAACGCTTCACGCATAAAATTTTCATCGTTCAAAGCTTCTCAACTCCATAAAAAATCCCCGACATAAATTTTGTCAGGGGCAAATGAAATTTATCTCACGAAACCAAGCTTGCGCTCACTTTTATATTTTTTGTCGACGTTGACATCAAAATCTTCAATCTTAAAACTAATTAAATCGTCTTTGGTGACCGTGCCACCTTCATTTTCCTTGATAATGCGTTGCGCCTGCTTTAGCCAGGCTTGCTCCAAAAGATTGCGGACAAAACGACCATTGCCAAAATTCTTTTTCTTGGCGACGCGCTTGAAAATTTTCTTGCAGTATTCGGCAACATCATCAGAAATTTTATAACCGCGCTTTTTCGCCATAAGTTTAAAAATATCCGTCAGCTCGTCGGCTGTGTAGTCGGGAAAATCAATATGGAAGGCAATTCGACTGCGCAATCCTTCGTTGTGGTCAAGGAAATATTTCATTTTGTCGGGATAGCCCGCGAAAATCACAATGACGTTGTCGCGGTTGTTCTCCATTTCCTGCACGATTGTATTAATCGCCTCTTCGCCAAAAGTCGCGTGGTCGCCGTCGCTCAAACTATAAGCTTCGTCGATAAACAACACGCCGCCGCGAGCCTCTTTGAACTTAGAGCGAACAGCTTTAGCCGTCCAACCAACATATTTCGCAACTAAATCTGCACGCCCACATTCGACAAAGCGTCCAGTCTTCAAAACGCCGTCGCGAGCTAAAATTTGCGCAATCAAGCGGGCAACCGTAGTTTTAGCCGTGCCTGGCGTCCCTGTAAAGCACATATGTAACGCCGCTTTTTGTCTATCCAAATTCATATCTATTCGCATTTTCTGGACGCGATGCGCCGCGATAATCTGTTCGATAAGAGCTTTTTGCTCAGTCAAACCAACCATTTCTTGAAAATCGGAGTAAGCGTCATTGCTTTTATTTTCCGTATCCATAATCAAGCGGTCGACTTCGCGATAAGCGGGATAAGTTTTATTTTTCAAGGAGTTATTGAAGAGTTTTTCGCGGATATTGTAAATGTCGGACGCGCTGAAAGTCAGCTTATCGCCCATTGCCTCCAAAAGTTCTTCTTCGGTGTAAAGCGCGGAGGCGTCGTCGGTCATAAGCTTTTTAAGATAACTCAAGGCGGTATCGCGATTGCCTGCGCCCTCGTGCAACTCGATTATATGCAAATCATCTTGAAGACGTGCTGTAAGTTGCGGAGAAAAGCCCGGCTTGTCAGCAAGTTCGACGAAAATACAAAGCGTATTGCGCTGAAAACGCTTGACAGTCTCGGAAATGAAATTTACAACCTCTTCATAAGCATGAGCAAATTGCGTATTGTTGACGCGCTCGCCGCTAAGCTCGATTATAACCGTGCCGCCCGCCGCATTCTCAAGAATTTTTTCAAAGTCCATTTCGTCATAGCAATTTTCGCTGATATTGTTAATCAGATTAATTCGGCGGCTGACTAAGCGTTTATTTGTGTAAAGCGCGGCAACAAGCAAATTACTCAAGGCAAGCGCGGCGTTAGTATTACCCGCAATAATTTTATAGTGGACGGGCTGCCCGTAAAAGCGGTGGACATTTTCTTTAGCGTAAATTCTTTTGAATTCTTCCTTGAAAGTTTCATCGGCAAGAAGTTTTTCGGCTCTAGCAGTCGCCTTGTCGAAAGTTAAACGTTTTTCGGGGCAAATAGTCTCACTCAATCTGAAAGTCCGATTGTCTAAGCTGTCTAGCCCTAAATCTTGATTGATTTGGTAATAATCGTAGTTGAAATTGTCGGAACGATTAGCCCGCTCGAAAATTTTGCTGAATTTAAATGTGGTAATTTCTTCCAAGTCCTTAATTCGGACATTTCTGATTCTGAATTCGTCGTGGTCAATGAAAAAGTTTTCAAAAAGCGTTGTCAAAATCGTTGTTGTCAATTCCTTGCAACTGTCGACCGCAACTAGGCATTGATAATAATTTTGTCTGGCGCGGTGAATGAAAACTCTGACTTTCTCGCCGTCAATGCCCTCAGAAAGTGCCGCGCTTAATTCGCCAAGTTGCATTCGCCATGCTCGCCGGTCTTCGACTACTTCTCCTCCGATTAAATTTCTTGCACAGTAGCAATCCATCTGAAATTTGTAGAAAAGCATTTAATCTATCCTCCGTTAATCAGATATTCAATTTTCAAAGATACCTTGCCGCCTCGATTAAAAATTTTCTCCTTTCCTTTTTCAGTCGATAAAAATGTTATCGAGGAAATTTTATTAAGTCTTAAGCGGCTTTTTATTATAACACAAAAAACCCGCCTTTCGACGGGTTTTAAAAAATTTTTGGGTAAAAATTTTTATTTAGTCCAGTCGCTAACGGTTTTGCTATCGCCATTGATATTAATTTCGGTAGAAGTGTCAACGCCGCTGAAAATAACCTTTCCTCCACCCTTAACTCCAAGCGTAAGCCTATCATCTTTGAACGTAACTTTATTAAATGAGCCTTCGTCGCCTTTCTTGCTAAGAATTTGCACCATATCGCCTGCCTCGTAATCAGTTATAACGTCTTTGCCGCCGCCTGCGCGGAAAATAAACGTGTCGGAGCCTGCGCCACCGGTTAGCGTGTCATTGCCTTTGCCGCCCCAGAGCGAATCAGCCCCTGCGCCGCCTATTAAAATATCTTTGCCCCTGCCGCCAGTCAGAGAGTTCGCTGAATCATCGCCGGTTATCGTCAATTTCTTTTTACCCGCCGATGCGTCAAAGACTTTAACGGCATAATCTGCAAGATTAATTTCGCCTTTGTACGAACCGTAAACTTTTGCACTGTCGCCCGCGATAAAGACGCCGCCTCTGTAAGTCATACCGCCGACTGTAAATTCTGTCGTGTTTTTAACCGTCAACGCGCCGCCTTTGAACTTCAAAACAGTATCGTCGCCCTTGATTTTAGCATCTTTTATCGTAACTTCATCATCAAGGCTGATTGAATCGCCTTCGCCGAAACTTTCGATAACTTCTTTGCCGTCGCCCTTGTTGTAGTTGAAAATATCTGCGCCAGAACCGCCAACGAGTGTGTCTTTGCCCTTGCCGCCGCTTAACGACGCGCCCATTTCACCCGCTATTATGTAATTCTTCTTCTTGTTGCCGATAATCTCAATCGCGCCAGCCGCCGAGCCGTCTATTTTCTCCAACTTAGAATATTTTGCCGCGTCGAAAGTCTTTAGGTCGGCGAAAAGTTCTATCGATTTTCCTTTACCGTCAATTATCCCGTCCGTCGTGAAAATGTTTACGTTCAAGTTCAGATTAATTGATTTAGTCGCGCCATTTTGAATCGTTAGGGAATTTTCGCTACCGAAATTGAAAATTAAATCTTTGCCGTCAATTGCGAAGTCCTTATAAGTAAGCTCGCCGGTGTCAATTCTATCGTGCTTCTTGTAGTCGGTGATAATGCCTTTGCCGCCGCTGTAAAGGAAAGTATTTTTGCCCGCGCCGCCGGTCAGCGTGTTATTGCCGCCTCCGCCGTTCAGCGTGTCATTTTTCTTGCCGCCGATAAGAACATTATCAAACATGTTGCCCATTATGTTAATCGGCTTTATATGCTTTGAGGCGTCAAGGAATCTAACGCTTGAATTTAGAATAATGGAAGAAAGTTTAGCAAACTTATCGATTATTAACGTGGCGAGTGAATCATCAGCCGTATCATCAATAGAATCATCTGCCGTATCGTCAATATCGGCGTCCGCGTCGCTATCTTCGGCAAAATCATCTGCCGTATCGTCAATATCGGCGTCCGCGTCGCTATCGTCAGCAAAATCATCTGCCGTATCGTCAATATCGGCGTCCGCATCGCTATCGTCAGCAAAATCATCTGCCGTATCGTCAATATCGGCGTCCGCGTCGCTATCGTCAGCAAAATCATCTGCCGTATCGTCAATATCGGCGTCCGCGTCGCTATCGTCAGCGAAATCATCTGCTGTATCGTCAATATCAGCGTCCGCGTCGCTATCATCGGCAAAATCATCTGCCGTATCGTCAAAACTGTCTGCAGATTCAGCGAACGTAACATTTATATTGCCGTCGCCTAAAATTTCTGCTAAGCCTTCGGGATTATCAAGCGTGCCGAGCCGCGTATAACTGTAGCTCGTCGGAAAATCTTTGTAGAAAAGTACAATGCAATTCGAGCCATAAAGCATTAAATCGCCAGCGTGAATTTGCCCAACATTAATTGAATCGGTCGGCAAATCGTTATCCAGGTAGAAATATTTTTCATTGCCGTTTAGCTCGTTCATGTCGAGTTTAAGCGGCAAAATTTCTTTCAAAGCGCGAGCTGCGTCATTATCCTCAAGCGTTACGTTAAAGATTTCGCCGTTTATTTTGATACTTATTGAATTTTCTTCGGCGGTATCATCAATATCGGCGTCCCCATCCGTGTCGTCGGTAAAATCATCTGCCGTATCGTCATTATCGGCGTTTGCCTCGTCAATTAAAGTTATCGAGCCGTCGCCAACCGTTACGATAGTATTTTCGCCGCTCTTTACCGAAGAATATTCCGCGCCCGTAATGCTTAGCGTTGAATTTTCTGTAAAACCTTCGATAGTGTCGTTTCCGTCGCCGTTCGCGTAGACGTAGACAAAATTTGCCGCCTCATTGACGATATAATCATCGCCCGCGCCGCCTGAAAGCGTCGAATTGATATTATTAGTCTGTATCGTTACTGGCGTCTCAACTTCTTTTTCGTATTCCTTTTCAACCCACTGCGTGCCAACTTGTACGTCAACTTCTTTTGTAACTTCTTTTACGATAGGTTCTTCATCCACTTTTACGCGAACATTACGGTATTTTGTAACACTTACTTGATAAGGTTCCTGATAAGTTTCAGTCTTTCCAATTCCCCAATAATCTGTAATATGCCTTGTTCTTGTGCGGTATCTTGTCTCGTAAGCCGTATAAGGTTCAAGAGTATCATCATATACGTCTTTATAGCCGATAGTTTCGGATACAGTTTGTGTTTGCTTCTCGTAAATCGGCTCTTCGACTAAACCAAACTCTTTTACGTAACTTATTTTAACGTCGGAATAACTTGTCTTGTTTAAAATGGTGTCGTCGCCGTTGCCGCCGCTGATTGAAGAATTTGCCGCGTAATTTGTGATTGAATCGTTATCGTTGCCGCCGTCGATTGTAACTTCTGTTCCGCTGTTAGAAATAGTATCGTCGCCGCCAAGAGCGTTAAATTTAAAGTTATCGGAATCATTTATTAAACTATCGGCTTCGTCTGTGCCGTTGGATTCAAATTCCGTAATGTTTAATTCGATAGCGTTGCCCATTTCGTCAACAATATTGACTGAAGAGAGACCAAAAGCCACTTCCACCGTGATTATTCCTTCGCCGACTGTCAAAAAAATATCTGTGTTGTTAGAACCTGCCTTATCGACAGTTCCATTAATTTGGAGCGTCGAATTTTCATTTAAGCCTTGAATAAGGTCGTTGCCGTCGCCTTTGGTGTAGGAGATTAGAACATTTTTGCTATCAGCGTTCATGGTCTCGTTGCCTTCAAGAAGGGTTATAGTATCGTCACCTTCGCCGCCAATTATTACAGCGTTTTCGGCGTTGTTGCGGATTGAATCGTTGCCGGAGCCGCCTTTAAGTGTGGAATTTGCGCTGGCACTTTTCCAAGCTTCATAATATTCATCATAGTATCCGCCGTTGTAAATGGAATCATCGCCTGCGCCGCCTTCAGCCGTCACGAAATTACCGCGATTGATAATGGTATCGTCGCCTGCGCCGCCGTTTATGGAAGTGTAATTAGCTTGAACTCTTTCGTAGGGGTAATAATCATTTAAAACATAATCATTATCGTCGCCGCCGTCAATTACCGAACTCGTGCCGCCATTGTAAAGGTAATCATCGCCCGCGCCGCCTTCTATCGTGACGAAAGACTTACCGTCTTGCCAATATATTCCGTTATTATAATAGCCTCCATTGCGAAGGTCATCGTCACCGCCAAGCCCTTGAATTTTTACATTGCCGATATTCCTTTTTATCGTGTCGGCATCTTCCGTTCCCATGATAATTTGTTCGTCGTCGGTATTAAAAGTCGTATCCGCCATAAAAACCCGCTCCTTTCAATAACTCAAGAAAAACTATAGCGATTTTGAAATATTTTAGCTGAAATCAAGCCTAATCGTCAAGAAATCAGTTGTCTTTTTCGTCTGGAATAGGAACTTCTTTAAGGCGCGTGATTCTGCCCACTTCATAGCCTTTCATGCCGACTTGATTTAGATAATCGGCTAAAATTTCGTCGCAAGTGCCAAGTTCGCCGACAATTTTTAAACCTGTCAACATAGTGTAATCATCGCCACCATAGGTTTGGAAGTCGAAAAGAGCTATTGTATAAATTTTATCTTCGTCGAGCGGATTGCCGCCAATTAAAATTTCTTTGACGCGATTTTTTGCCGGTTGCGTCGGGTCATAGCTAAAAGTCATGCCGCTGACATTCAAAAAGCCGCCAAATGACGCAGGATAATATTCAACCGAATGTTCTAGCATTTCGCGAATAGTTGCGCCTTTAATTTCAGCGACTCGCAATGTATTTCCGAACGGGAAAATTGCTGTAGTGTCGCGTTTTTTAACGTCGCCTTCGGGCAAGTCTTCGCGAATGCCGCCGCCGTTTATAACTGCAATATCAGACTTCGCCGCCCAACGCATTGAATCTGCCGCAAGATTTCCGAGTTCAGATTCATTGCGACGAACGAGCAATCGATAACTTGAAAGATGTTTATCGCTGTGAGCAACTACTTCGTCTAAAAGATTATTAGCTTTCACGTTAGCGGCGGAAAGAGCCGTCAAAATTTTTTTATCAGGCACCGGCGCAATATTTTTAACGTCTTCGGCGTCGAGTAGTTCAGCTTTTTTGGAAATTATTTTATGATTCTCAACTTTAATCGTTGCGCGTCCGAGATAATGCTCGTAATTTCCCGTTTGTACAATCAAAGTTTCGCCAATTCTAATTCCTTCCGCTAAAGCTGTGTGGCTATGCCCGTCTACTATTAAATCAATGCCTTTCGTCTCGCGGGCAATCCGTTCGCTTGTAAATTCCGAGCTGGCATCAAGCCCCATGTGCATAATCGCAATCAATACATCGCATTTCGGGCGCAGTTGCTTAATCATTTCCTTCGATACTTCAACTGGATTTTTAAATTCTATCGTCTTGACGTTATTTGGATTAGTTTTGAAAGCCGTTTCAGGCGTAGAAAGTCCGAATACGCCAACTTTTATTCCGTTGAGCTTGAAAATTTTATACGGCTTGAAAATCGTTTTGCCGTCACTTTTGCGGACAACATTTGCGTCGAGCAATGGGAATTTCAATTTCTTAGCAAGCTTTTCTAAATGAATAGAGCCGTAATTAAAATCGTGATTTCCGGCGGTCATAGCGTCAATTCCTGCCGCGTTGAGTATCGGTACTAAATTTTCGCCTTTGCTAACTGTAATCAGCGGCATTCCGTGAAATGTATCGCCAGCATCAAGCCAAAGCGTTGCGGGATTTTTAGATTTTACCTCTTTGACCGCCGCTGACATTTCCGCCAGTCCTATACTTTTCCCTCTATCGTCCGTGCTCTGAATTCTGGCGTGCATGTCGTTAGTATGGAAAATTATTAGCTCCGCCGCCGCGCAGATTGCCGAATTCATAAACATTACGACAATCAACACGCCCAAAAACTTTTTCAGCATGAAAACACCTCCTAAATTTATTTCCCGCATTGTACCACAAAAATTTTCTTCCATAAAGTGTTATAATGGCTAAAAAACTATTCGGGAGAATTTTTATGCATAAAATCTTACAAGAAATACTGCGCCACGATAATTTTCGCGACGTAGCTAAAAAATTTTGCTCCAACGGCGAATTTTTACTCTATGGGCTTGCCGGTTCGCAGAAAACTTTCATCACCGCCGCCGCTTACGCCCTCAATCCGCGCCAATTTATCATCATCACCAGCGATAGAGATAAATTTCCAGTCTGGCAAAACGATTTCGCAGAACTTTTGCCCGATGTCGAGGTCGTCGAACTGCCCGAACTCGATTTAATTAATGTAAATGCTAGTACAATCGGCGTTGAAAGGCAAGCGAAACGCTTAGAAATTCTTTCAAGGCTCCTGCGCGGCGATAATTTTATCGTTCTCGCCTCTACCGCCGCCGCCGTTAAAAAAGATTTCTCGCGGCAGGATTTTTTAAAATTTCAACTGCGAATTTCTACCGGCGATAAAATTCAGCGCGGAAAATTCATTTCGCAACTTGTCGATTTCGGCTACGAACATTCCTACGACATTGACGCTATCGGAAAATTCAGCGTGCACGGCGGCATTGTCGATATTTTCCCAATTAACGCCCAAACGCCTTACAGAATCGAATTTTTCGGCGATAATGTCGAATCTATTCGCTATATTAACTTTGATACGCTCCGTTCTGGGCGAAAAACGCCTATTATTACCATTTTTCCTATTAAAATCGCCGCGAAAACTTCTGAACCATTTATGACTTGCGCTAGCGATAATTCTACTATTATTTTCGACGAACCCGCGCGAATTTACGAATCTATTCAAAATTTAATCCGCGAAGACGCCGATATTAAGAAAAATATCTTCTCATTCGACCAATTACTTAAAAATTCTCGCGCAAATTCGCTGATTCACTTTGAATTGATGATGAAAAATATTCGCGGCATAAATCCGGCTGAATCTATCGGCATTACCGCCGCTAATGTTACCAGTTTTCAAGCGCAAACTAAATTTTTTATCGACGAAATGCACCGCCTTCAAGAACTTAATCAGAAAATTTTTATCCTGTTTAATAGTCAAGAAAAACTTAATGGCATTATGAAATTGCTTTACGAAAACAATTTAACCGGAATAAATTTAGAAATTGGCGCATTAACTGACGGTTTTACACTTCCGAACGCTAAATTAACCGTTCTAACTGAAAAAAATATTTTCGGCGGGCAAATTAAACGCCGCATTAAAACTTTTGCCGAATCCGGCGAAAAAATTCGCTCTTTTAGCGATATTAAGCCTGGAGATTACGTCGTTCACGTCGAAAACGGCATTGGAAAATATTTAGGCGTCGAAACGCTAGAATTTAACGGCGTTCATAAAGATTTTTTGCACATTCAATACGGCGGCGCGGATAAATTATTTATTCCCGTCGAACAGGTCAATTATCTGCAAAAATATATATCTGGCGACACTTCTACGCCGAAATTATCGCGTTTAGGTTCGGGCGATTGGGCTAAAGCTAAGTCGAGAGCCTCCGCCGCCGTCGAAGATATTGCCGATAAACTTTTAGAGCTTTACGCTCGCCGCGAAAAGGCTAGCGGCTTCGCTTTCGCGCCTGATGACGCTTCTCAACGCGAATTTGAAGACGCTTTCCCCTACGAAGAGACTAAAGACCAGCTCCGCGCCGTAGAAGATGTCAAAAAAGATATGGAACGCCCGCGACCGATGGATAGATTGATTTGCGGCGACGTCGGATTTGGAAAAACTGAAGTTGCATTGCGTGCGGCGTACAAAGCGGCTATGAATGGCAAGCAATGCGCCGTTTTAGTGCCTACTACCGTCCTTGCGCAACAACATTTCCAGACTTTTTCCGAACGTTTTAGAGGTTTTTTGCCGACTATCGATGTAATTTGCCGATTTCGCACGCCTAAAGAGCAAAGAATTACATTACAAAAGGTTCGTGCAGGGCAAATTGATATTTTAATCGGAACTCACGCTATTTTATCGCGAAAAATTCAATTTAAAGACTTAGGATTACTGATAATTGACGAAGAACACCGTTTTGGCGTTAAACAAAAGGAAAAAATACGCGAAATGAGCGAAGGAGTTGACGTTTTAACGCTATCAGCGACGCCAATTCCGCGAACTTTGCATATGTCGCTAGTCGGAGCGCGTGACATGAGCCTGATTGAGACCGCGCCGGCGGAAAGATTCCCCGTGCAAACGTATGTTATCGAAGATGACGACGAAATTATTGCTGAAGCGGTGCGCAGGGAGATTCGGCGCGGCGGGCAAGTGTATTTTGTTTATAATCGCATTGAAACTATCGACATAATGCGCGATAAATTAGCCGAATTGGTGCCCGAAGCGCGAATTCAGACCGCTCATGGGCAAATGTCAGGCGATTTTTTGGAAAATATCATGATGAATTTCTACGAAGGCGCATTTAATGTGCTTTTGACCACAACAATTATCGAAAGTGGGCTTGATGTGGCAAATGCGAACACGATTATTATTTATGATGCGGATAATTTCGGGCTTGCGCAGCTTTATCAAATGCGCGGGCGCGTTGGGCGGTCGCATAAAATGGCTTTTGCGTATTTTGTTCATCGCGCAGATAAAATTTTGAGTGAAAATGCGGAAAAACGCCTTCAAGCAATGCGAGAATTTGCGCAATTAGGCGCGGGATTTAAAATAGCGATGAAAGATTTAGAAATACGAGGCGCGGGGAATTTATTAGGAGCGCAGCAGCACGGGCACATAGCGAGCGTCGGATTTGAAATGTATTGCCGACTTTTGGAAGAAGCGGTGAATAAATTGCAAAATAAAACGGTTTCGAGCGTAAAAAATCCCGACCCGATAATAAATTTGCCGGTTGAGGCGTTTATTGACAGAGAATATATAGAAAATGCCGGCGACAAGATAGAAATTTATCGGCGATTAGCATTTATGCGCGAAGAAGTGGAAATAAATGACATTCGCGAGGAATTAACGGAAAGATTTGGGAAAATAACTGAGCCAGTCGAAAATTTATTACTGGTTACGCGAATTAGGATAGCGGCTAAAAATTTGGGCGTAAAATCGATTCAGGAAAATAATTTACGAGTAGAAATAGTATTTAACGACATAAAAACGATTTCCGCGCAGGGATTGATTGAGTTAAACAGGATATTTCGCCGCGATTTTAAATTTATCGAGAGTTCGCAACGCATTTTCATAACATTTCGGTCGAAAAATAAATTACTAATTCAAATTTTAAATTCATTGAAGATATTAAACCAATAAAAAAGCTGGCTAGGCTCTTTGAAGGAGCTTAGCTCTAAATTTTTATTGATTTTGCTTTTTAAGCTGTTCGCGGCGTCTACGTTCGCAATTTTAATTTTTTCTAGGGTACGAATTTCGTCGAAAAACATAAATTTTCACCTCCGAGAGCGATTATAGCAGAAAAAAGACGTTGAAAAGCCTTCAAATGACGAAATCCTAAATATGGGATAATGTATATCGTGCCGTGACGCGGTTTTTTCGACATGTGCAAAAATCAGGGGCGATTTGGAGTTGCATTTTACATTTTCCACGTACATGGAATTTGTAAAATGGGCGAAAAAAAGCCCCGCGACGATGCGGGGAGAAAGTTTTATTGAAGTTTTTACAACATAGCCTGTCCGAAATATACCATACAGCCCATAATGATGATGAATGGGAGATAAACTTTGACAGCGAATTTCATAATTTGGGATTCGACGCCGAACGCGCCGACGGCGGCCGCGCCGATAGCGATAGATTGAGGAGAAATGACTTTACCGACGCAAGAACCGGAAGCATTAGCGGCGGCAATCCACGCTTGAGCCGTTTCGTTAAGACCGATTGCTACAGCCGAGTCAACTTGCAATTTGCTAAGCAGAACGCAGCTTGAAGTAGCCGACCCTGTGATAAATGCGCCGATTGAACCAATGACAGGCGCGATAAATGGATAAAATGTACCTGTGGCGGCAACAGTAGTCGTAGCGATTGCCATAGTCATTCCGCTGTAGCCCATGATACGCGCCGTAGCGATAATCGTTATAATTGTAATGAACGTGGGAATCAAAGTTTTAACCGTGCGGTTCAGAACTTTAGCCATTTCGCCAAAGCTCGCGCCGTTGACTAAACCGGCGATTACTGCAGATACAAAAAGGATTGTAGGAGTCGTTATCCATTGGAAAGAAGTTGGCGCGGCGTCGGGTCCTGTGTAAATCATAACTTTAGTAACTACGGTTTTCAGTACGGCAGAAATAGCAGGAATAGAGCATATAACCAAGAAAACGAAAATTAGCAAGAAGACGAGCCAAGCGCGCACTGCTTCGCCTTTCGTGATAGAAAAATTTTCGTTATAGTCATCAATTTCGTAGTCAGGGTCTTTAATGGGGAATTTTTTAGCGTAGACGACGAGAGCGGCCATAGAGCAAACTGCGCCGCCGATACCTGCTAAGTCCGCGCCCATTGTGGCGGCACCGATTACTGAAGGAATACAAAAACCGAATCCGCCGATTAAACATGCGGGAATCATACCTTTTAAAGCTTTCATGCCGTCGAAAGCGATGAGCATTATAAACGGCATAAGTATAACCATAGCACCCAGTTGCAAAGTTGTATATGTAGCGATTTGCAACGGGTCAAAATTTGTGAGTTTAGCAAGCGTCGTTAATGGCAAGCCGACTGAGCCAAATGAACTCATTGCCGCATTGGAAACTAAACAGGCGATAACGGCGTTGACGGGCGGCACGCCTATCGTAACCAACATACTCGCGCCGATTGCAACCGCCGTTCCAAAGCCCGACATACATTCAAGGAAAGCTCCGAAACCCCACGCGATTATAAGTATCAACATGCGCTTATCCGTCGATACGGAGGAGAGCATATCTTTTATTTTTTCCATGCCGCCTGTTTGCACCGTCAAGTTATAGGCAAATATCGCCGACACGATAACGCCCAAGATTGGCCATATCGCCATAAGTGCGCCTTCGAGCGTGCCGCTTACTGCATCTTGCAACGGCATTTCAAAACATTGCCACGCTATGACGAAGGAAATAATTAGCGCGACGGGGCACGCCTTCCACGCCGGCAATTTTAAAATGCTAAGCGCGACGATTAGCCATAGTATTGGTGCTAACCCCTCAATAAATAACAACTTACTCAACCCTTTCCAAACTTTTTTAACCACTAACCCTAAGTTTATATAAAATATTTTCTATATCGTCAGGCAATGGAGCCGTGAAAATCATTTGCTCCTTTGTCGTCGGGTGAATCAAGCTAAGCGTGTGCGAGTGCAACGCTTGCCCTTTTATGTCGAAAAAATTTTTTCGCGCCGTGTATTTCGTATCGCCCAAAAGCGGATGACCTATCGCCGTCATATGTACGCGGATTTGATGCGTCCTACCCGTTTGCAACTTGCATTCGACGTAGGTAAAATTTTCAAACCGTTCCAAGACTTTGAACTCAGTAACGGCGGGCTTGCCGTCGGGAGTAATCGCCATTTTTTTTCTATCGACCTTATCGCGCCCAATCGCGCCGGTGATTATTCCTGCGTTATCGCTCAACACGCCGTGCACAATCGCTAAATAAGTTCGCGTCGCGATTTTGTCTTTAATCTGCGCGGCAAGGCTCAAATGTGCGTTGTCAGTTTTGGCGACAACCATAACGCCGGAAGTATCTTTATCGAGCCGGTGAACAATTCCGGGACGCTTTACGCCATTAATCCCTGATAAATCTTTGCAGTGATACAACAGAGCATTGACCAAAGTCCCGCTCTTGACGGTGTCGGCAGGGTGAACCGTCATTCCCCGCGCCTTGTTGACGACGATTATATCCGCGTCTTCGTATAAAATATCGAGTGGCAAATTTTCGGGCTGATAGTCAACCTCTGCGGCGTCGACCTCTTGAATAAAAATTTCTTCGCCGCCAGCAACTTTGAAACTAGCTTTGACTTTTGCGCCGTCAACGGTAATCAAGCCGTCCGCGATTAACTTTTGAATATGCGACCGCGACCACTCGGAAAATTTTTCATTGAGATAAATATCAAGCCTGCGCGGCGAAATTTTTTCAACCGTGAAATTCATCTGCCAACCTCTTCTGTTTTGCCGATATCGAGCCGAAAAAGTATCGCGTAAATCATAAAGCCCATTCCTAAAACAATCGCAATGTCAGCGACGTTGAATACCGGCCAAATCCTAAAGTCAAAGAAGTCGACGACGTAACCCGTTTGAACTCTATCGATTAAATTTGCAACCGCGCCGCTAAGAATTGCCGTTGCGCCGAATCGCAAAAAGCTATCCGATTTTTTCAGCATAGGATAAAAATAAATTGTCGCCACAATTAGCCCCGCGCCCATAAGCATTAAAAACATTCGCTGATTCGATAAAATCCCGAACGCCGCGCCGGGATTTAGTACGTAAGTCAAATGGAAAATGTCTTGCAGAATCGGGACTGATTCGCCAGGAATAAAATTGCGCATGACGATTGCTTTTGTGATTTGGTCGAGCGCGACTACTCCGATGAATAAAAATTTTTCCCGATTGTAGAAAATTATTGCTAAGATGAGTTCGGCAACCAGCAAAATATTTTTAAGGAGCCTTTTCACTTAGAAGACACCTCTTCAAGCTTTTTGGCGGGGGCATAAGTCATGGTGTCATCAGTTACTGTTTTTTCAGCGTCTGCGGGCTTTGAGGAAATGTCGACGATATTTGACGAAATTTCCTTGACGGGAGCCGGAATTTTTTCTTCGACTTTAGGCGCAGGTTCAACAGGCGCGATTTTTTCGACAAGCTTATTTTCGGGCGCAGGAATTTTAGTATCTTCACCGAGTTTCGGCAGAAGTTCTATAACGTGATTAGTTATCGCCAACTCCGATTCAAGCATAGTGCGCATTTTGAGCAGGAAAGAATTTTTATCGCTGATAAGTTTGCTATAATCTTCCAAAATGGCATCGCGTTTAGCATTAGCGGCTTTGAGTTGTTTATCAGCCTCCAAGCGCGCCTGTTCACGAATATTTTGGCATTCGCGGGCGGTATTTTCCTTCATCTCGTCGGCATTTTTCCTTGCAGCGGAAATGACATCATCAGCGGTTCTTTGCGCCATAAGCAAAGTATCGTTCATAGTTTTTTCGAGCCGGCGATATTTATCAATCTCGACCGCGATTAAATTCAACTCGTTTTCGAGTCGTTCGTTTTCGCGCAGGAGCTTTTCAAAGTCGACGACAATTTTATCCAGAAAATCATCGACTTCGTTTTCATTGTAGCCGCGAATACTTTTTTTGAATTGGTGATTATGAATATCTATTGGCGTAAGCAAATTCATCGCCTCCAAACTTTATTCAGGGTCGTGCGTTTTAAACTTTTTTTCATAGCGGAAATTGTGACCGCCACTCATTGTTGCCGGAATTTCAACATCGGAATTATGCGGTTCAAAATCTCTTTCGTATTGGAAGTAATGACCGCCTTTCACCGGTTCTTCAAGACTTTTTGTTTTATCTCTCTCGGCGATTAATTCATCAGCTAAGATCCAGCCAGCCGCTTCCAACATTGCTACGGAAATTGCCGGTCCGATAAGTTGCCCGACTACAGGCACGATTTTTGAAACTTCTTTTGTAATGACTCTGATAGGTTGTTTTTTCATTGTCGCGACGATAGCATTAATCGCCATATTTTTTGCGACGGATTCAGTTATTGAGCCGCCGAACACCGCCGCTAAAGCCATTGCCATTGTCGACATTGTGACGACATCAGCTGCAAGCCCCACGCCCGGTACTGGCACTAAATTTCCTGCCGCTGCCGCTGCCGCGTGTCCGTGAATTATTTTTTGGCATTTACTTTTTTCTTCCTCTGTCATTGGCAAGGTTATTAGCCCCCTTTTAGCTTATAACTTTTAAAAAAACCTTTTTAACAGAACGCCGACACGACCTTTTTTAGTTTGCCCGCGAATTTCGGCAACTTCCAAACGTCCGCGCCCGCGCATACTCAAAATATCGCCCTGCTTAATCGACTGCGACGCATTCTTGACGGTTTGCCAGTTGAGTTTAATCTTTTCAGCGGCAATTTCCTGCACAGCCTTTGAACGCGACATGCCAAAGCCCGCCGCCGCGATTGAATCAACCCTAAGCGACGCGACAGTTGCGCGAATTTCTTTAGTACGTTCTTCTTTGGGCGAAATGTTTTCGAGTTCATCAACAGTCGTCGTGACAGACGAGCCGCCAATCTGCGTCAAATTTGTCGTGAAGTATTCGCACATTTTCTTATCAACGAGAATTTTAGCGCAATCCTTAGTAGCGATAATGTCGCCGATAAATTCGCGGTCGACGCCCAAACTTAAAAGCGAGCCGAGTACGTCGCGATGACTAAGCCGAGCAAATTCGCCATTCCATTCCGCCTTGATAACCGCTATTTCAAAATTCGGCGTGCCTTGAAAATCTGCATGACAAAAGGCGGCGCGTTGACGTTCCGAGCCGCTGAATCCGCCATAAAAATCAACATTGAGTTCGCCCAAGCTGTTAGCAATGACGCTTGCCATTTCCTGTTCAAAGGGCGTCAAAAAGCCCGTGATTTTGCACTTGCGATTTTTAATTGCCTGCGCGGCGAAGTCGACGAGCTTAACCGCCATTGCCTCGCCCTCAGTGCCTTTGTAGTAGCGAATAATTTTTTCTTTTGCGTCTTGCATATCCCTAGTCCCTTAAAGTTTTTTCGTAAGCCAAGAAAAGTCGCGTTCCTGCTTAATCTCTTCCCTGTTGAAGGTAACCATAGCGGTTTTGGGCGTGCAGACGAAAACATATTTGCTAACCTGCTGAACGTCGCCATCAAGCGCGTAAGTTGTGCCAAGCGCAAAATCGATAATTCGACGCGCATGTTCGGGGTCTGTCTCTTCCAAGTTGACGATGACCGGAATATTTTCGCGCAGGCAGTCGGCGATTATCCTTGCGTCCTCGTCAAAAGTTTTAGGTCTCACCGTTGTAATTTTCGTTTTGACCATAGGTTTGGTCGGATTATTGTTTGTCATCAAATTCTCCCTCGCCGCTATTGCCGAATTAAAATCAACCACATTATGCCCCGTCATATTTGCTGGTGGCGGTTGAATCGGCATTTCATTTTGTTCGGGTTGCTCTTTTGGCAACTCCTCCGGTATCTCGGATTCTTTTTCAAAATCTTTATCCAGTCCGAGAGTTCGACTAAATTTGTCTATGATTTCCATTCGTTAAACTCCTCTCGCCGAAAATTGCTGTGCCGAGTCTCACGACGTTTGCGCCCTCTTCGACTGCGATTTTATAATCGTGCGTCATTCCCATTGACAGAAAATCGAAATTATCACGCGAAGTTTTCAGCTCGTCGAAAAGTTTCCGCATTTGCGCGAAGAGCGGTCGGCATTGCTCCACGTCGGGGAAATTGGGCGCAATCATCATTAGCCCGCGCAGACGCAAATTTTCTAAGTCGTCAACGAAACTTATTATCGCTTTCAAATCTTCGAGTAAGACGCCTGATTTTTGCGTTTCACGCGCTAAATTAACTTGAATCAAAATATCTTGCACTTTTCCGATTTGAGCCGCCGCCTTGTCGATAGCCGCCGCCAAATGTTGGCTGTCAACGGATTCAATCAGGTCGAAGAGCTTGACGGCTTGCTTAACTTTATTCGTCTGCAAGTGCCCGATTAAATGGCGCGTGACTTCGCGGTTAAGCGTTTGGAATTTTTCCGCCGCCTCCTGCACGCGATTTTCCCCGATATTTTTTGCGCCCGCGTCGATAGCTTCGCGCATTAGTTCGACGCCGTGATTTTTCGTCACAGCAACCAGAATTATTTTATCATTGAGCCTGGATTTTATCTCACGAAAATTTTCTGCTACGCTCAAACGTCGCTCACCTCCGCATTTAAAATTTTCACGCACATATATTAAACCAGTTAGCTTTTCGCGTCAATGAAAAGGGCTTTTAATTTTTGCAATTAAGCGGCGCGGCTTTTTGTTGCAGAAAAATTTTTGCACGGTTATAATTGGCGCGTTATGAAAGGAGGATTTTATTTTGACAAATGATTTAATAATAATCAATGCGTTCGTGCTGTATATTGGTCTAATGATGGCAATAGGCGTCTACTACTATCGGCGGACGCAAAACATGAGCGATTATTTTTTAGGCAATCGCAAATTAGGCGCGTGGGTTACGTCGCTTAGCGCAGAGGCATCAGATATGAGCGGCTGGATGCTAATGGGCGTTCCCGGCTTTGCATATCTTGCGGGCTTGAATGCTGGTTGGATAGCGATAGGCATAGCGATAGGAACTTGGGCGAATTGGCATTTCGTAGCGGCGCGACTGAGGCAATACACGGAACTTGCTGGCAATGCGCTGACGTTGCCGGAATTCTTACAGAATCGCTATAAAGATACGAGTGGGCTATTGAGGATAGTGCCGGCGATTTTCATTTTGATATTTTTTATCCTGTACACGTCGAGCGGCTTTGTTGCGGCGGGGAAATTATTCGAGACGGTTTTTGGCTTGCCGTTCCAATACGCAATATTTTTAGGTTCCGGCTCGGTTGTCTTCTATACACTAATAGGAGGATTCTTAGCAGTCAGCCGCACAGATTTTATTCAAGGCGTGATGATGTTCTTTGCAATTTTACTCGTGCCAATCTGCGCGGCAATGAGTTTAGGCGGCTTCGGCGACACAGTAACTGCAATTTCGGCTTATAAAGCGTCAATGTTTGAGCCGTTCACAAAGCCGGACGGGTCGACGCTGGGCTTTATCGAATTAATATCGCTGTTGGCGTGGGGCATAGGATATTTCGGACAGCCGCACATTTTGGTTAGATTCATGGCGATAAAATCAACTAAAGAAATTCCGCGAGCAACGCATATCGCTATGACGTGGGTAATTTTGAGCTTAGCGGCGGCGGTCGCAGTCGGCATGGTCGGGACGGTTTACCTATCGCAGACGCTTGAGGGCACCAACGCTGAGACAGTCTTTTTGCTTATGACTAATCAGCTTTTCCCGCCGATAATCGCGGGCTTAGTATTGAGCGCGGTTTTGGCGGCGATAATGTCAACGGCGTCATCGCAGTTATTGGTTGCGGCGTCGGCATTTGCGCAGGACTTTTACAAAACGCTCCTCCGCAAAGATGCTAATCAAACGGAACTTGTCTGGATTTCGCGCGCTTCGGTTCTGATAATCGCGTCGATAGCAGTTTTCTTGGGCTTTAATCCCGACAGCTTTATTTTAGACATGGTCGCCTATGCATGGGCGGGCTTTGGCGCGGCATTTGGTCCCGCATTGCTGATGAGTTTATTTTATCGTCGCACGACACGCGCTGGCGTTATCGCTGGAATAATTGTTGGCGGCGTGACGGTTTTAGTTTGGAAACAGCTTGCGCTTTTCGGGCTGTATGAAATTGTTCCTGGCTTTATTTTCTCCATAATCGCAATTTTCTTGGTGAGCCAAATTACCGAAGAGCCAAGCCAAGATATTTTGAAAACATTTGACAAAGTTAGCGAGAGTAAAATTTAATATGAAAAAGCTTTTAATTGTCGCGATAAGTCTGCTGTGCATAATCTGCGCGGGTTGCTTTGAAGTAAATTCCGAATTAACAATCACGGACACGGGCGCAGTTATAGGGCACTATAAATTCATAGGGACGGCGGCATTAACTCAACCAATAGAAGATTGGAAGAATCAAGCTAAAAAACTCAATCCGAATATAAAAATCAAGGCGATTGAGCAAGGCGATTTGCGCGGCTATGAACTCGTCACGGAATATCCCGACATAGAAACTTTTGCGCAGTCAGCGAGCAAATTATATTTGGCGCACGAAGGAAAAAATAAAGGCATTTCGCGCCATAAAAGTTGGTTCTTCGACGAATACGACTTTGATTTTTATTGGACGAGTTCTTCCGCGCAGACTGCTTTTAATGCGACGGTTAATCAAGCTTTACTTTCGCGAGCGGTACTTGATACCACAATCAATTTGCCCTACGCGGTCGACACGACCAATGCCGACGAAGTTTCGGACGGCGGCAAATTTTTAAAATGGCACTTAGCGCACATTGCGATAAATGGCGGGGAAAAATCCATGCAGGCGCGATTCAAAATCTGGCACAAAGATAAAGTTTTCTTAACGGCGGCGGTTGAGCTAATGTTATTGGCGGCGACAATATTTTTCCTAATTAAAGCGCGTTCGGAGGAATTAGAAAATCTCGGCAAAGATTATCGCTTTAAACGAAATGTTTTCGCAGGATTATTCGTCGCGCTGTCGTTAATTGCGGCGTACTTTCTTTTTACGCCGATTGCATTCACCGCCGCCGATATAATTTCCGTCGCTACGCAAAGCTAATGAACTTGAAAAAATCTCCCGTGACAATTATACTTGCGCGGGAGGTTTTGCATTTGGATACAAAAAAATTATTTAGCGGCTTTTGGTCGCTGTTCAAAGGTTATTGGTCGAGTGAGGAAAAATGGAAGGCGCGCGGGCTGTTAGCGTTCGTTATCGCGCTGAATTTCGCAATGGTTTATCTGCTCGTGAAAATCAATGAATGGTACAATGTTTTTTACAATGCTTTACAGAATTATGAAGCAGAAAATTTTTGGCCGCTAATCGGGCAATTTAGCGCGATTGCGTTTGCCTATATAATGATTGCGGTTTATGCGGTTTATCTTCGGCAAATGTTGCAGATAAAGTGGCGCACGTGGATGACGAAAAATTATCTTAATGCGTGGATGAGCGGGCAAATTTATTACCGACTGCAGGACGCGGCAGACAACCCTGACCAGCGTATTTCGGAAGATATTGGGCAATTCGTCAATATTTCGCTAACGTTAATAATCGGTTTCCTGCGGCAACTGACGACGCTTGCGGCATTCGGCGTAGTGCTTTGGGAATTATCCGGTTCAATTACGCTTATGGGAATTGTTATTCCAGGCTATATGTTTTGGTTTTCGTTCGTGTATTCGGGGCTTGGAACTTTCTTTGCACATAAAGTCGGACGGCGGCTTATAGGCTTAAATTTCGACCAGCAAAAGTACGAGGCGGATTTCCGTTTCAGCATGATGAGAGTGCGCGAAAATTCGGAGAGCATAGCATTTTATCGCGGTGAACCGGCGGAGCTTGAAGGCTTTAACCTAAAGTTCTCTGACGTCATAAAAAATTATTGGCAACTGATGAAGAAGACGAAGCATTTAAATTTCTACGTGAACGGCTACGCGCAACTTGCTGTAATCGTACCGTTGATTATGGCGGCTCCGCGATATTTTTCCAAAGAAATTCAACTAGGCGGGCTTATGCAAATTTCTTCGGCATTCGGAAGAGTTCAAGACGCACTAAGTTTCTTCGTCGATTCATACGACACGTTAGCAAGTCTCGCCGCCGTGATAAATCGTCTTGCGGGCTTTACTGAACATATGGAAGAGGCTAAAAAGATTCAAAGCAAAGTCACGACTGCGACCGCGCCTGAATTAAAAATTTCGGCATTGAATGTTGCGTTGCCGACGGGTAGAGAACTTTTGAAAAAACTTTCGCTTGAAGTTCAGAACGCAAAATCGCTATTGGTAACGGGTTCGTCGGGTTGTGGAAAATCAACTTTGCTACGAACATTGGCGGGAATATGGGCGTATGCATCGGGCGAAATTTCCTTGCCTGCAAATGCTCGCGTAATGTTCTTGCCGCAAAAACCTTACTTGCCGCTAGGAACTTTGCGCCGCGCTTTGATTTATCCTTCTGCCGAAAAAGATTCTCCACCAGACGACAAATTAAAAAGAACTCTGCAACTTGTCGACCTGCCTGCGCTTGTCGATAAGCTCGACGTGGCGGACGATTGGAGCAGAATTCTTTCACTGGGCGAACAACAACGGCTCGCCTTTGCACGAGTCTTGTTATCCGCGCCCGATTATATTTTCCTAGACGAGGCAACAAGCGCACTTGACGAGCCTCGCGAAATCGAAATGTATAATCTTTTGCGCGAACAACTCCCGAAAGTTACAGTTGTCAGCGTGGGTCATCGCTCGACGCTCTTTAAACTTCACGACGTAGAATTAAATCTTGATGGCACGGGCAATTATTCTGTCCGCAATTTAATAAACTAGCGAAGCGTACGAACGCGACGATTACCTTCAAATTATCGGGCGACACGGCGCGTCCACTGTTCCGCCGCTTTTAAAGCGGGTTCATGCTACCGGAGCGAAAGCCTTGCAAGTCTAACGTGACATAATCAAAGCATAAAGCTTTTAGTCGCGCTGAAATTTCTTCGCGAAGACTTAGGAGCTTTGGAAAATCTTCGGGCAAAATTTCTATTCTTGCAAGATTGCCATGAACGCGCACACGCAGTTGACCTAAGCCCCTTTTTAGTAGAATATTTTCCGCTTTTTCGACCGTTGCAAGTTTATGGGCGGTCAAAGTTTCGCCGTAAACAAAGCGCGACGCTAAGCAAGCCATTGAAGGTTTATTCCACGTCGGCAAATTCATTTCCCTTGACAGCTCGCGAATTTCCGCCTTGTAAAGTCCGGCGGCAATGAGCGGGCTTTTTATTTGCAATTCGGCAATCGCTTTCATGCCAGGACGAAAATCTTTTGTGTCGTCCATGTTCGAGCCTTCGACGACCACCGCCATATTATATTCCTCAGCAAGGCGCAAGAAATTTTTAAACAATTCGCGCTTGCAAAGGTAGCAACGATTAACGGGATTTTCTTTGACGCCTTCTATTTTCAAAACGTCCGACATAAAAATTACTTGTCGGATTTTATTTTCCGTACAAAATTTATTTGCCGCCGATAACTCTCTGCGCGGAACAAATCTATTTTCCGCCGTCAACGCCAAAACATTATCGCCTAAAACGTCATGCGCGACCTTTAATAAAAATGTTGAATCGACGCCGCCAGAAAATGCTACCGCGACGCTTCCTAGTCCGCGCAGGTATTCTTTCAATTTATCAAGCTTAGTCATTGTATTCACTCCAAAAAATGAAAGGCACTTGAGAATTTGTAACTCGTGATTTATAATTCGTCTGCTTGTTCCTTGCGGCAAGGGCGGTTTAAATCCGTAGTCTCCCCCAGAAAGGAGATGAGGATTATGCGCGTGATAAAATTTATTATCCGCGTGACATTTGCTTACAGGAGCAATTCTGCTCCTTCTTAGCAAAACAGCCGCCTGAGCCCCAAACTCACGCGACTGTTCTAAGTAATCCCTATTAATTCGTAGTAACATATATATTCGGGGCTAAACCGCCTTCAAGCAATTTGAGCCTTGCAATTTCGCAGGGCATTTTTGTTTTATCTTGCAAAGGAATTATAATCTACATGGAAAAATTTTTCAAGCGTTACCAAAAAATAAGCCGCCGAAAAAATTTCAGCGACGTTTAATCAAGTTTTTATTGCGTTAAATCTCTTCCAAATCTTCGGGATGCTTTTTGATATATTCGCGATACTTATTGTATTCGTCTTCAAAAGATTTATCCTCTGCGGCGGCAAGTTGGAAAGACATCATAGCAACCGCCATAATTCTGGCAATCTCATGCGCCGAAAAAGTTTCAACCAATCGAGAAATGGTACGTGCCGTCTCATCAAGTAATTCTTGGTCGTCGGCGGCGAAACGATTCAAAAGGAGCATATCAAACATTTGCTGTTCCAACGCCGACCAGCCCAGTGCAATGCCGGCGTTAGAATGCGGGATTCGGTCATGAACGTTAAAATCTTCTCCGTCTCCGCCTATTTCCGGAATATATTCGTCTTCGTCTTCAAAACGCGGTCTTAGCATATGAAAATCCCCCCGAAAAAATTATTGAAAAATATGTCGAAGATATTGTACTATAAGCGCAAGCAAAATGTAAAGCAAAAGCGGAGGTCGGCTATGCAAAAAATTTTAATGGGAGTCGGAGTGGTATTGATTCTCTTGGGAATTTTCGGTGCGAGTTATACTTGGCACCATGACCACCGCGAGGCGGAAACTTTGGACAAGTACGCAGCGACGGATTTTCAAGTTGGAAGAGATGTTGACGGGAATTGGGAGAGCGCGACGCTTAGCCTTTGGGATTATCGCTACGACAAAGCGCGGCTTTTAAATACGGTAATAGTTTTCACGGACGGCGCACCTTGGGAAATTGAAGCAGTCACGAAACAAACGCAAAAGGGCTTGCTCAATGAGAACAAATTATTTTTCCATTTTCCGAAGTCGAGTTTAAAGGATTTACTTTTGGCGAAGGAGATTCGTATAAAATTTTTCTATGACAATGGACAATCGATTGATTTGCCGCTGGGCAGAAAAGATTTGCTTGCGTGGCAGAGAAAATTGCGCTGGTAATTTTTGTGTTATGTATTCATTGGCATAAAAATTGACAGTTTATCTTATGTTAAATATAATTTATGCGTCGAAAAATTTTTTCATTTGGAGTTATGTAGGAGGGAAAATTCTTTATGGATTTATCGCAACTTCTAAACGACGTAAACGACTTTGTATGGGGTCCGATAATGCTGGCGTTTTTAGTCGGCACGGGCATTTTCTTAACAGTCCGTCTGAAATTTTTGCCGTGGATTAATCTTTGGTACGCAATCAAAATGATTATGCTACACAAGGCGGATAAAGAAGGCGATTTGTCACCGTTCCAATCGCTCATGACGGCGTTATCGGCGACGGTCGGAACAGGTAATATCGTCGGTGTATCAACAGCAATGGTTTTGGGTGGTCCCGGCGCGATTGTCTGGATGTGGATAAGCGCGGCGTTTGGACTTTCGACGAAATATGCTGAATCCGTTCTTGCCGTCAAATATCGCGAGACAAACTCTGTTGGCGAAATGGCTGGCGGTCCTATGTACGCTATGAAAAACGGCATTGGCGGCGCGTTCGGAAAATTTATGGCGACATTGTTCGCGCTGTTCGCGGTCTGCGCTTCGTTCGGTATCGGCAACATGACGCAGGCGAATTCTATCAGCTCGGCTTTTAGCTCTTTGGGTATGTCGACTGAAATGACAGGCATAATTTTGGTCGTTTGCTCAATGGCGGTTTTAATTCGCGGCGTCCATTCAATCGGCAAAGTTTCTAGCTTTATCGTTCCGAGTATGGCGTTTTTCTATATTTTGTTCACCGTGATAGTCGTCATTAAAAATTTTGGAAATGTTCCTAGCGGGCTTGTGACTATGTTCCAAATGGCGTTTTCAACTGAAGCTGTTGCCGGCGGCGTTGGCGGCTCGATTATCGCAAGCATGTTGACAGCAATGCGTTGGGGCGTAGCTCGCGGCGTTTTCTCAAATGAAGCGGGCTTAGGTTCGGCTCCGATTGCGGCGGCGGCGGCAAGAACTGACCATGCGTCGCGTCAAGGCTACGTCAACATGACCGGTACTTTCTTCGACACTATGATTATCTGTTTCCTGACTGGCTTAGTTATCGCTAGTTCGGGTGTTCTCGGAACTGTCGACCCTGAAACCGGCAAAACGATTTCGGGCGCACCGCTTACGATTTTAGCATTCAGCACGGTTTACGGAGAAGGCGCGAAATATATTGTCTCGATTGCGCTTGCGCTGTTTGCTTACTCGACGATTCTTGGTTGGGAATATTACGGCGAAAAATCGCTTGAATATCTCGTCAAAGCTCGTCCCGTGATTATCGGCTACAGAATTGTTTTTAGCCTCATAACTTTTATCGGCGCGACTCAAACGCTTGATGTTGTCTGGAATTTCTCCGACACGATGAACGGTTTGATGGCGATTCCGAACTTGATTTGCTTATTAATTCTCAACAAGGATATTGCTAACGAATGCTTTGACTATCAAAAGAATTTTATCGCGCAAGGAAAATAAACTTTACTAAATTTTTTCTGCAGTCTCGTTGCTGTAGAAATTTTTTTTTGCCCGTTGTACAATGTTGAAAAATTTTCAAGAAAGGCGGGAACGTTTTGGCAAAGTATAAAGCAAAAAAATCTGCCGCAATAAAAATCAGCGCGTGTTACATGGTCAAGAACGCCGAGAAAGATTTAGCGCGCTCGCTGGAAAGTTTAGTTAAATACGTTGATGAAATAATCGTCGTTGATACTGGCTCGACTGATTCAACTGTTGAAGTCGCTAAAAAATTTGGCGCGAAAGTTATTCACGAACCCTGGCAAGATGACTTTTCCACGCCGCGCAACGTCGCAATTCGTGAGGCTAAAGGCGATTGGATTGTTTTCCTTGACGCCGACGAATATTTTGTAAACAACTGCGCTAAAAATCTTCAAACCGTTATAAAGCTCGCGCAAAAGGTGAACGCGCACGGACTTTCTTTAAATTGGGTGAATATCGACGCCGATAACGGCAACGAAATTATTAATTCAAGCCACGTGATTAGAATGTTTGAAAATATCGCGGACATTCATTACGTTGGTAAAATTCATGAGCAAATTTATCTTGGCGACGAACTTTTAGCGCAAGTAATGACGCCCGCTAATCTGTTGACGCTTTATCACACGGGCTATTCCAAAACGATTATTCGTTCCAAACTCGAACGCAACTTGAAGCTTTTGCTTGAGGAGCTTGAAACTTCCGATAAGCCAGAAAGAACTTATGCTTATCTTGTCGATTGTTATTACGGCTTGCAGGATTGGGAGAACGCTGAAAAATTTGCCCGCCTTGACCTTGCCGCCAGAAAAAATCCGTCAAATCGTCCGATACGCATTTTGATTGAGATTTTGGAGAAAGACCCTACGCGGGCTGATGAGTGCTTTGAAATTTCCAAGCTAGCAGTCGAACGTTATCCCAAAGTACCGGAATTCTCCGCAAAGTTGGCAGATTGTTTCGCCGAGCGCGGCGACTATCGAAAGGCGATTGCGGAAATGCGGCGTGCTCTCGAAAAAGCTAAAAATTACGGCGAAGAGTTTGAAAACTCCAATTTCGACGCCACTAGAATTAAAATCGCACAGGAACGGATTGACGCTTGGAGCTTGACAACTTCCCTTTGCTACATAGTCAAAGACGCCGAAAAGGATTTGGAATTGTCGCTTGCAAGCGTTGCGCAGTACGTTGACGAAATTATTGTTGTTGATACCGGCTCTACTGATTCAACTGTTGAAGTCGCTAAGAAATTCGGCGCGAAAATTCTTCACGAAGCTTGGCAAGACGATTTCTCCACCCCGCGCAATGTTGCTTTGAACGCCGCTAAATGTTCCTGGATTCTTTTCCTTGACGCCGACGAATATTTTGTGAACGACACCGCTAAAAATCTGCGCAGGGCGATTGCGCTTGCTAAGAAAAATAATTTTCAAGGATTGTCGATAAGTTTGATTAACGTTGACGCCGATAACGGCAATAAAATTATTGAATCGAGTTACGCGCTCCGAATTTTCGAGAACGTTCCCGGACTTCATTACGTCGGCAAAATTCACGAGACGCCTTACATTGGCAATAAAATTTTAACTAATATAACAATGATGACGGGTGACTTGCTGACACTCTATCACACGGGCTATTCCAAAACGATTGCCCGCGCTAAGTTTGAACGCAACTTGAAACTTTTGCTTGAGGAGCTTGAAACTTCCAAAACGCCTGAAAGAACTTACAGTTACCTTGTCGATTGCTATTATGGCTTAGGCGATTTCGCGAACGCTGAAAAATTTGCTCGTCTTCACGTCGAAAAGATTAAAAGCCTTAGTACGCGCCCGCTTAAAATTTTGCTGGACATTCTCGCTAAAACGCCCGACCGCGCAAGTGATTATCGCGAAGCCCTTCAACTTGCCGTCAAGAATTATCCTAAGCACCCAGAATTTTCCGATAAGCTCGCAAAATTTTTTGCAAGTCAAGACGACTATCGTCCGGCGATTGTCGAAATGAAACGCGCTATAGAAAAATTCAACAGACGCGACAAAACGTTCATTGATTCAGACTTCGACGCTAAGGAAGAAAAAAAATCTCTGGAACTGATTGAGACTTGGAGCCAGACAATTTCCGCCTGCTATATCGTCAAGAATGCCGAAAACGATTTAGCGCGCTCGCTCGAAAGTCTTGCTAAATATGTTGATGAAATTATCGTTGTCGATACTGGCTCGACTGATTCAACTGTTGAAGTCGCTAAGAAATTTGGCGCGAAAATTTTCCACGAAGTTTGGCAAAATGATTTCTCAACGCCGCGCAATATCGCTCTAAACGCCTCTAAATGTTCCTGGATTGTCTTCCTTGACGCTGATGAATTTTTTGTAGACTATTCCGCACGAAATTTGCGCAAAGCAATCAAACTCGCGCAGGAAAAAAATATTCGCGGTGTTCTCGTCAACCTCGTAAACGTCGACGCCGATAACGACAATAAAAATATCGGCGCAAATTATGTTCTGCGCCTCTACGAAAATATTTCCGGCGTTCACTACGTCGGCAAAATTCACGAGCAAATTTTTATCGGCAAGGAACTTTTGACGAGCTTAATGACTGTTCCCGCCGATTTGTTGACGATTTGGCACACGGGCTATTCTGCGTCGATTCACAAAGGGAAAATGGAACGCAATTTAAAATCGCTTCTCGAAGAACTCGCCACAACCGATAATCCCAAAAGAATTTACGGTTATCTTGCTGAAACTTATCACGGCTTGGACGACCAAATTAACGCTGAAAAATTTGCTCGGCTCGACTTCGACACGGGCGAAACTCTTTCTACCAGTTCAACGCGAATTCTTTTAGAGCTTTTGTCAAAGACGCCCGATAAGCGCGACGACTATTTAAAATATCTACGTCTTGCGATAAAGCGTTATCCGACCGTGCCGGAATTCTCCGTTAAGCTCGCTGAATTTTTAGGCGAAAAGGGCGATTATCAAGCGGCGATTGACGAAATGAATTGTGCGATTGATAAAGCGACAAAGCGCGGCGGCAACGAATTTGAAATTTCAACCTTTGACGAAAAGGCTTTCGATTATTGCCAAAATCTTTCGGGGCAGTGGCGAGCAAAATTATACGACCAACTTAAAAATCTTCCGCCCGAAGAAAAAAGCCGCGAAGTTTCAAGTTTGGAAAAAGAATTGGTTCACGCCGTAGAAGTTCTTAAAGACAGAGATAAAACTCTTCGGCTGGCACAAAAAATTTTTGCAATGAGACCCACGACGCCCGAACCTTTGGAAAAAGTCGCCTCTATTCTCATGGATTACAAAATGAAAGACCAAGTGGAAGAAGTCGTCACTTATATCGAAAAAAATTTTCCGGCGAATTCTTTTCGATTGTTGTTGCAGGCACGAAATTTTTCTCTAAAAGATAATGAACTTGCCTGCATAAAATTCGCTAAGCAAGCACTTGCCCTTGATGACTGCAGTCTAGTCGAAAAAATGATTATCATTAACACGTTGGGGCAGGCTTATCGCGCTATTGGCGACGCAAAAATTTCTTGCGACTATTACAAACTCAACGCGACTCTTGATATAAGTTCGCTTAAAAATTCTCCGCGCTACAAGCAAGCAGAAAAAATTCAGCGCGAAGATTATCAGAATCTACTTTTCAACTTGCACAATCTCAACGTAAGTCGTGGGGAGATTTTTGACTGGACTCGCGGTTTCAATAAATTTTTCTTACAGATTCCGCGCTACAAGCATAATATCAGAAAGCACGCTAACCATAAAAAAATTCGTGTCGGTTACATTTCGCCCGACATAAGATTGCACGTCGTCGCCTTTTTCTGTAAACATCTTTTCGAGAGCTACGACAAGACGCGCTTTGAAGTTTTTCTTTACGCCAACAACAAGGTAGATATTGTGACAAATCAATTCAAAGAGAACGTCGACGGCTTGCGCGAAATTTTGAACTTGCCCGCAAAAGATGTTGCCGCGCAGATTGTCAAAGATGAAATTGATATTCTGGTTGATTTGGCAGGACATAGCGCGAATAATTGCCTTGAGGTTATGGCGTACAAACCCGCGCCAATTCAAATTTCGGGCATTGGCTATTTTGATTCGACGGGGCTTGATACGATTGATTATTTTCTTGCCGACAAGTTTACCGACCCTGAAGGGCTTAACGAAAAGTTTTTTACGGAAAAAATTCTGCGCTTGCAGCACAGCCACTTCTGCTTCGTCTGGAAAGAATTCCCTTATATGACTTCGCCCGCGCCCTGCGTTAAGAAAGGTTACGTAACCTTCTCTAGTTTCAATAACTTTCCAAAAGTTACGGACGAAATTTTGAGAGCTTGGGCGGAAATTTTAAAAGCCGTGCCCAATTCTCGACTGTACCTTAAAGGAGGTACTTTCGTTGAAAATAAAGGTCTTGAATTTGCTAAGGAGCGTTTGACGGCGGCAGGCATTGACCTTGAGCGCATCGACTTTGAGAAATTTGAATTACAATATGCTCAATGTTATGAGCGCGTTGACATTGCGCTTGATACTTTTCCCTATCCCGGCGGCGGCACGACTTGCGACGCGCTTTATATGGGCGTGCCCGTTATAACTTTGGTCGGCGAGCGGCATAATTCGCGCTTTGGCTACTCTTTGCTTATGAACATGGGCTTAGGGGAGCTTTGCGCCTTCAGCGAAGCGGAATATATTCAAAAGGCGGTCGAGCTTGCCAACGATAAGGAACGACTGCGCGAATATCATTTGACAATTCGGCGGAAAATGGAAGAGTCGCCAGTAATGAACGATACGATTTACATGGGCGAAGTTGAGCAAGCTTACGAGAAAATTTTCAATGCGTGGATTAATAAGCAACCGTTGCCTGACTTCCCGCAGGAGCCGGAACCCGTTACCAAAGAGCTTGCAGATAAATATTTTGCGCGGGCAGAAGAATATCTTCCTTTGGAAATTAAATCTGGTAGCCAATTCAAGAGCCGCTTTGATTTTAAGCGCACGCTTTACTATGCCGAGCTTGCCGGGCAGTGCGAAGCCAAACACAGTGCCGAACTTTTCTTGACGATTGCTGATAGGCGATTTTTGACGGACGATAATGTTGGCGCGTATGAAATTATGCACAAAGCGATTGAGCGACTTTATCCGCCCTACGATGAGGCGAAAAATCTTTCCAATGACGTCGTCTCAGAATATTTCAGCAAGATGGCGAAATATAGCTTGGACAACGGACATCCTCTTGAAGCGATAGAAAATTATGAGCGAGCATTTAACATTTGCGAAAATCCGAAACGTAAGATTGAATATTACGACGCGATACTTTTATCTTTGCATTTCCTTGACATTTCGAGCGCAGACATTGCCGAGCCGCATTTCAATTATCAGCAATTTTTCGAGGACGTGCAATCGTTCTCGAGCTATCATGAGCCACACGAGCGAATAAAGGTTGGTTACATTTCGGGCGACTTCAGGAAGCACGCAATGTTAGCGGTTATCTTAGGATTGATTTCCTGCCACGACAAAAGCAAGTTCGAGATTTTCTGCTACAGCAAAAACACAGTTGACGATGCCTACACGGAACTTTTTAAACATGTCGCCGAACATTTCGTGGACGTTAGAGATTTAAGCGACAGAGAGCTTGCCGAAAAAATTCATGATGATGAAATTGACATTGCGTTTGATTTAGCGGGGCACACGGGAAGTAATGGTTTGCCGGCTCTTGCGTATCGACCTGCGCCTGTGCAAATTTGCGGAATTGGCTACATGTCGACAACGGGCTTAAAGGCGATTGATTATTTCATAACGGACGAACATCTTGACCCGCCCAATCAAAATCGCGAACAATATTTCAGCGAAAAATTTTTGTATATGCCCGCGCAATTTTGCTACGATAGACCCGGAAAGATTCCAGCGTCGGAGGGCGCAGCTTGCGTTAAAAATGGTTACGTGACATTCGGGACGATTAGCCGTTATTCAAAGATTAATGACGATATGCTCACAGTTTGGACAGAGATTCTAAATCGCGTGCCCGACGCCAAATTTATTATGCGTGCGCAAGAATATATCAGTAGCCGAACTTGCGACGAACTTTATAGCCGATTGAAGAATTTAGGTTGCGACATGGACAGGGTTCTTTTCCGCCCCGCCGTCGATGACCTTGATTACTTTAGGGCGATAAGTCAGATTGACATAATGTTAGACAGTTTCCCGTACGTAGGCGGCGCGACGACTTTGGACGCTTTATATATGGGCGTTCCCGTGATAAATCTTTATGGTGAGCGGCACAGTACGCGCTTTGGCAAAAGTATTTTGGAAAGTGTCGGGCTTGGCGAGCTGTCGGTTGGGAGCGTGGGAGATTATATCAATCGCGCTGTCGTCTTAGCGAGCGATTCAGAGACGCTTGACATTTTGCATAAAAACTTGCGTCACATGTTTTTGAACTCCGACGCGCTTAATCCCTTAAAATATTGCCGCAATCTGGAAAGAAAGTTCGAGGAAATTTTAAAACATAGCGATAAATTGAAAGCATAAAAAAGCATTCCCTTCCAAGTCAGATTTATGCTGTAGTTTTGGAAGTGATAGCATTGTTGAGATTACAGCACAAAATGCGTCGCATTGACAAAAAGCAAAAACCGCCAAGCCTTGAGCCTGACGGTTTTAATTTCTAATTCCTAACTCCTAATTGCAGTTCTCAGCCTGCGTCTTCTTCTTCTTGAGCGCGGTCTACGAGAATATTTAAGAGTTTCATAGCGGCTTCCGGAATGTTGGTGCCAGGTGCGAAAATCGCAACGGCTCCGCTCTTGTAAAGGTGGTCGTAGTCTTGAACGGGGATAACGCCGCCGATTGCAACCAGAATATCTTCGCGACCAAGTTTCTTGAGTTCGTCGACGAGTTCGGGCAATAACGTATTATGCCCCGCCGCAAGCGAACTGAATCCGACAATATGAACGTCGTTATCAACGGCGTCTTGCGCGGCTTCTTGCGGAGTTTGGAAGAGCGGTCCCACGTCGACATCCCAACCCATATCGGCGAAACTCGATGCGATAACTTTTGCTCCTCTGTCGTGACCGTCTTGACCAATCTTCGCGACGAAAATACGCGGACGACGTCCAGTAAGTTTTTCAAATTCATCTGCGCGGGCGCGAACTTTGTCAAGTTCAGTCTGCTGACCAAATTCGCTGGAGTAAACGCCGCTGATTGTATGAATCGTCGCTTGATAACGTCCAGAAATTTTTTCGACAGCGTCAGAAATTTCACCGAGCGAGCAACGTACGCGAGCCGCTTCAACAGCGCATTCAAGCAAATTGCCGTTGTCGCGAGATTCAGCAGCTTTGGTGATAGCTTCAAGGGCGGCGCGGACGTCGTCTTCGTTACGTTCTGCGCGGAGTTTGTTAAGACGTTCGACCTGCGCATTTCTAACAGCCGTATTGTCGACGGCAAGAATTTCGAGCGGGTCTTCCTTATCAAGGCGGAACTTATTCAAGCCAACAATCGTTTCGTTATTGGAATCGATACGAGCTTGACGGCGAGCGGCGGCCTCTTCAATGCGCATTTTCGGCAAGCCTGTCGCGATAGCCTTAGCCATGCCGCCGAGTTGTTCAATCTCTTGGATATGCGCCCATGCGCGGCGAATAATTTCATTGGTAAGAGCTTCGACGTAATAGGAACCGCCCCACGGGTCGATAATTTTGCAAACGCTGGTTTCGTCCTGAATGTAAAGTTGCGTATTGCGGGCGATACGTGCGCTAAAGTCTGTCGGCAGGGCAATCGCTTCGTCGAGCGCGTTTGTATGCAAGGATTGAGTATGACCGAGAGCCGCGCCCATAGCCTCCATAACCGTGCGGGAAATGTTATTGAACGGGTCTTGCGCCGTCAGCGACCAACCGGACGTCTGGCAGTGCGTGCGAAGTGCCATTGACTTAGCTTGAGTGCCGCCCATTTGCTTAACGATTTTAGCCCAAAGAACGCGAGCCGCTCTCATCTTGGCAACTTCCATGAAATAATTTTTGCCGATAGCCCAGAAGAAACTAAGACGTTTCGCGAAGGCGTCAACCTTCAAGCCGGCGTTAATGCCCGTGCGAATGTATTCGAGACCGTCAGCCAACGTGTAGCCAAGTTCAATATCAGCCGGTGCGCCCGCCTCTTGCATGTGGTAGCCGCTAATCGAAATGGAATTGAACTTCGGCATATATTTTGTCGTGTACTCGAAAATGTCGCCGATAATGCGCATTGACATTTCGGGCGGATAAATGTAGGTGTTGCGCACCATGAATTCTTTTAAAATGTCGTTCTGAATGGTGCCGTTGAGAATCGATTTGTCAACGCCCTGTTCAATGCCGCTCTGAATGAAGAAAGCCAGAATCGGCAGAACTGCGCCGTTCATCGTCATTGATACGGACATTTGGTCAAGCGGAATGCCACTGAACAAAATATTCATGTCAAGCATTGAGCAGACAGAAACGCCCGCCTTGCCAACGTCGCCAAAAACACGCGGATTATCAGCGTCGTAGCCTCTATGCGTCGGCAAATCAAATGCTATCGACAAACCTTTTTGACCGGCGGCAAGATTGCGGCGATAAAATGCGTTGGATTCTTCAGCCGTAGAAAAACCCGCGTATTGACGAACCGTCCAGGGGCGGAAAACATACATTGTCGCATAAGGTCCGCGCAGGAAAGGCGGAATGCCGCTGACAAAGTCCAAATGGTTCATGTGCGCGTATTCGTCGTGGGTATACAACGGCTTAACCGGGACATGCTCCATTGTCTTATAAATCAATTTATCGTAGTCCGCCTTAGCGGCCTTTTCAAATTTAGCTTTCCACTCCGCCGCGTCAGAAGCCGGGGAATCGCTCAGGCTCATCTGCGTGAAGTCCGGATTTTTATACTCTGCCATTAATTATGCCATCCCCTTTTTCTGTTGAAGATTTTGTATAACCTTGTAGCAATTCGCTCTGACGTTGATATAATCATCAATGCCCGCCTGCTTGTAAGGCTCGACCATTTCAGCAGGAGCCGTGCCCGCCAAATAGACAATCGCATTGGGCAAAGCTTCATGAAGTTTGGGAGCGAGCGCGGGGACGATTTCGGGATAAGTGGCGTCGGTTGAACAAATGACAACTGCGTCCGCGCCGGATTCTTTAGCTGCCGCCGCCGCGTCATCAACCGTTGCAAAGCCATTGTTGCCCAAAACTTGGAACGCGCCGACTTGTAAAAATCCCGTAGTGAAATCTGCGCGGGCTTTGTGTTGAGGTATCGGACCCATGTTAGCGAGGAAAATTTTAACGTTGTCGCCCTTTTCGGCTTTAAATTTCTCAGTCTTATAGCGAAGAGCCTCGAAACGTTCGCTCCAGCGGTGCGGTTCGATTGCTTTAATTTCTTCAACTTCAGCAGTTCCCAAAGCGTCGCGAAGTTCAGCGATAGTCGCGCCCTTTTCAGCCGCCGCGATAGCGCAACATGCGCAACCGTCCTTGACAGCGGCAAGAGCTTCTTTGACAGCGGCAGAATCAACACCGCTTAAATAAGCTTCAATCGCCGCCTTGCGAGCCTTCATATTTTCGGCTTGACTTTCGGGGCGAGCGTCAATGCGTTCCTCTGTCATGTTCGGATACATGTTGTTTCCGACAATGCGGTCTTTGCGAGTTTCCGCCGCCTTAAAACGAGCCGCCAAAACTGCGGCAATCTGTTCTTGCGGATAACCTTCCTTGAGCGCGGCGACAATTCCGCCTTTGCCTTCGATAACTTGGAATTCCGCCCAAATTTTTTCTTTAATCTCTTTGGTAAGCGTTTCGACAGCCCACGAGCCGCCAGCAGGGTCAATCGGTTGAAGAAGTCCGAATTCTTCCTGCAAGATAATTTGCATATTGCGAGCGATACGACGGCTGAACTCATCGCCCTTGCGAACGGGTTCATCAAAAGTCGAATTTTCAAAGCTGTCGACGCCGCCAACTACGCCGCTGAAAAGTTGCGTAGTTTCGCGCAGGAGATTAACATACGGGTCGTAAATGGTCGCGAAGAATTTTGCGGGGCGTCCGTGAATATGCATTTTCTGCGATTCTTCATTGCCGCCAAACGCTTTGACAATCTGCGCCCAAATCGGACGAACTGCGCGGAGTTTAGCAATTTCCATGAAGAAATTCGCGCCCATTGAAAAACCAAACATAATTTGACTTGCCGCCTCGTCAATCGTCAAGCCGCGTTCCATAAGTGCGCGAAGATACGCGACGCCCGCCGAAACGGTGTAAGCGACTTCCTGAACATCATTTGCGCCGCCATTGCTGAAAACGTCGCTCTTAACAAAAACGGTCTTGACTTCAGGCGCGTTCTTGATAGCCCATTTAGCCGCCTTTGCCGCTTCGTCAAAGAGTTTATCGAGCGATTGATTGAGCTTGCCGTTACCGACATATTCAGCAATAGGATTGGCACCGATGACGCCGCGCAGTTTTGCAACGTCGCCGCCATTTTTCTTGACAGCCGCAATAATCAGCGCGAGAAGCGGCAATGCACTTTCGCCCGCGTAAACGTACAGCGGATATTGGTCGAGCTTAAGCCCTTTAAGCAAAGTTTCAACGTCGGCAAGAGTCGTGACGCTGCAACCACCTTTGCCGATATGTTCGCATTGGCGAGCGTCTTTGCCTTTGCGGGTCGCGCAGTCTACTTTAACGTTATAAATTGTGCTACCTTTTTCGATTTCGTGCTTGAGCAGTTCGTTATTTTCTTCGGGAAGAGTTTCGTCGCAAGCTTGCGCGATACCCCACGGCGCATTGACGTAGCCATTGACGGAAACGCCGCGCAGATAATCGCCCATGCCAGGATAAGATTTCGCGGGCTGAATCGGCTCAGTGTCAGCGTGGAAATACATGGGGCTAAACGTAATGCCCTCATAAGTTTTGGTGAAAAGTTTTTTCTCGAAAGGTGCGCCCTTCAACAGTTCAATACAAGCTTGCTTCCACTCTTCGTAGGTGGGCGGGGTGAATTCGTCAAGCGGGACTTCTGGGAAATTTTCTTGCGCTTCGGCTTTTTTTATCAGAGCCTGAAGGTCAAGTTCTGCATTGCTCATAAATTTTTCCTCCTATAAATTTTTGTGTTTTGCATTGCGAAAAGTTTTTTCTTGTTTCACGCTCCTTAAATTTATAAACGTGATTATTGTTGCCTATGGAAATATTATTACAGTTAATGCTAGCTGTCAACGCCATAGATAAAAAAATCATTATTTACTAGTCAAACGGTTGGCGCAAGCTGTGAATTCGGCGATAATTTTTTCTTCGTCCAAAGTTTTCAGCTGGCGACCTTGCATTAAAATTTTCCCGTCAACAATCACCGTATCGACTGCTGATGAATTCGCCGAATAGACTAAAAGCGATGTTGGATTATAATTCGGTTGCCACTCAACGCCGCCCGTATCCCATAAAACTATATCGGCTTTGCAATCTTCCTCAAGGCGTCCGACATTCTTTAAGCCAAGAGCTTGTGCGCCGGATTCAGTAGCCATTTGCAGAGCCTGCGCGGCGGGCACGGCTAACGGGTCGAGCGTTTCGACTTTCGCAAGTAACGTCGACAATCTGATTTCCTCCAGCATGTCAAGGTTATTATTACTCGACGCGCCGTCTGTGCCAAGTGCAACTGTCACGCCCTTTGATAAAAGTTTAGTTACGGGCGCAATGCCGCTTGCTAGTTTCATATTGGAGCCTGGATTATGCGCCACGCGAACTTTTTTAGCCTTGATGATATCAATTTCGGCATCGCTTAACCAAACGCAATGCGCCGCAAGCATTCCCAAATCCAAAAGCCCAGTTTCGGCTACGACTTCAAAGGGTCGCTTGCCGTAATTTTTTACGCTATCTTCAATTTCAGTTTTAGTTTCGTTCATGTGCATATGGATTTCCGCGCCGAGTTTTTGAGCTTCCGCCGCAACTTTTTTCAAAAAATCGGGCGGACAAGTATAAATTGCGTGCGGTCCGAACATAACGGTAATTCTACCGTCCGCCGCGCCGTGCCAATTTTTATACAGCTCGATATTCGACGCAAGCTTTTTTTCGCCGTCAGCAAAGCCGATTATCCCTTGACTTAAACTCCCGCGCATGCCTGATTCGTCAACAACTTTGGCGACTTCTTCCATGCAAGGACCGTACATATCGGCAAAAGCAGTTGTCCCGCCCTTAATCATTTCGACTGCCGCAAGTGCCGCGCCCCAATAAATATCTTTGCGCGTCATTTTGTCTTCGATAGGCCAAATATCTTTTTGGAGCCAATCCATTAACGCTTTGTCGTCGGAATAACTGCGGAGCAAAGTCATTGACGCATGAGTATGAGCGTTGACAAGTCCGGGCGTCGCGAATTTATTTTTGCCGTCGATAACGTTTGCGCCTGTGACTTCGCCGCGACTTATTTTTGAAATTTTATCGCCGCTTACGTGAATATTAGCCGTCTCGACTTCGCCCGAAGTCTTAAACATTTTAACATTGCTGATTACAAAATTATTCATCCTGCCGCCTCCGCCTTGTATTTTTGAAAATCTTCGGGAAATTCTTTAAGCCAAAGTTCTTTCGTGACGCGACGAGTATTGTACTTGCGCATTATATAATCGTTTTTCCGCTCACATTCTTCGCTCAGCGGCATACAATCCTCATCAAAAACAATAGGGCGGTCTTTTAATGCCGCGAGTTCAGCTTTTTCCTCTTCCGTCAAGGGTGGCGGAGGGTCTGGTAGAAAGTAAAATACGGTAGCCATAATATCTTATCCTTTCTCTTTCTGTTGCTTCACGAGCAGAAATTAACCTTGTTTTTTCGTCGCGTTCAGTGTAAATCACAAACAAAATATCGTCAATCATACCGATAACTTTCTATCTGTCTTCGTCGATAGAGTGCCATGTATCATATCCTCAATAAGGTAAGGGTCGCTGAAAACTCTTGCCGCCGTCTTGAAATTGATACCGTGTTTAATCTTGTTGATTTTATTTTTGGCGTCGTCCCACTCGAATTGCCGCCCGTCGATTGAAGTTTTCATAAACCAAGATACTCGCGCTGGGCGTCGGTGAGCGTGTCGATTTTAACGCCGATTGAATCGAGTTTAATCTCGGCAATCTTCGTGTTGATTTCTTCGGGCATAAGGTAAACTTTCTTATCAAGCTTTGTGTGATTGTGGAGGATATGCGCCGCGCTGAAGAATTGAACCGCGAAACTTAAATCCATAATTTCGGCGGGGTGCCCGTCGCCGCTGGCAAGGTTGACAAGCCGCCCTTCCGCTAAAAGATAAATCTTGCGCCCGTCGCGCTGCAAAAATTCTTCGACGTTCTTGCGGACAGTTTTTCTGCTGACTGATTGCGCGGCAAGTTCAGGAATATTAATTTCAACGTCGAAATGACCGGCATTAGCGAGCATTGCGCCATTTTTCATCAACGGATAATGTTCGCCCGTGATAACGTCTTTATCGCCCGTCAACGTCAAGAAAATATCGCCAAGCGGAGCCGCTTCAATCATAGGCATAACGCGGAACCCGTCGAAAACAGCCTCAATCGCCTTAATCGGGTCGACTTCGGTAATAATGACATTCGCGCCCAAACCTTTTGCACGCATTGCGCCGCCCTTGCCGCACCAACCATAGCCAGCGATAACGACAGTTTTGCCCGCGATAACTAAATTTGTCGTGCGCATAATTCCATCCCATGTCGATTGCCCTGTTCCGTAGCGATTATCAAAAAGAAATTTGCAATAGGCATCGTTGGCAGCAATCATCGGAAAAGCTAGCTTGCCTTGACGTTCTAAAGCGCGAAGTCTCAAAACGCCCGTCGTAGTTTCTTCCGAGCCACCCAAAATATTTTTAAGCGCGTCTTGTCTTTTGGTGTGAATGAGTTCTGTAAAGTCTCCGCCGTCGTCAATATAAATATCGGGCGCGAAGTCAGCCGCTTTGTTCAAAAATTCGTCGTATTCTTCCTGCGTGCAACCGTGAATTGCAAAAACCGTCACGCCGTCTTCGACGAGAGCCGCCGCCACGTCGTCTTGAGTGGAAAGAGGATTGGAGCCGGTTATAACAACGTCCGCGCCCGCATGCATGAAGACTTCCGCCATATAAGCTGTCTTGGCTTCAAGGTGCAACGTTATCGAAATTCTTTTCCCCGCGAACGGTTTCGATTGCGAAAACTCTTTGTCGATTGCCGACATTACCGGCATAAAATTTTTGACCCATTCAATTTTGTAGTGCCCCGAAGGCGCAAGCGACATATCCTTTACGATTGATTGCATAGAAAATTCCTCCTGTAGAAATTTTTTTCATTATAAAATTTCGCGGCGTAAATTGTCAAAATATTTTTTGATTGCTTGTTGCAACTTTGACCGCGCTTGTGTTAAAATGCATTCAGTTTTAGAAGGGGTGCAAGCCCCGCGAATTTATGAGATATTTTTAGGAGGTAATTTAAATGCCGTTAATCACAACTAAGGCTATGTTCAAAAAAGCTTATGAGGGCGGTTTCGCAATCGGCGCATTCAACGTCAACAATATGGAAATCGTTCAAGGTATCACCAGTGCCGCTGCCGAACTCCAAAGCCCTGTCGTCCTTCAGTGCTCCGCTGGCGCGAGAAAGTATGCTAACCATCAATACCTCGTTCATCTCGTTCGTGCGGCTCTTGAAGTCAGCGATATTCCGATTGCTCTGCACCTCGATCACGGTCCCGACTTTGCAACTTGCAAATCCTGCATCGACGGCGGCTTCACTTCCGTTATGTTCGACGGCTCACACTATTCCTTCGCTGAAAACATTGAGAAGACCAAAGAAGTTGTCGAATATGCACATGCTCACGGCGTAGTTGTTGAGGCTGAACTTGGTCAGCTCGCAGGCGTCGAAGATGATGTTAGCGTTGACGCCGACAAAGCTCACTACACCAAACCCGAAGAGGTTTTTGAGTTCGTTGAAAAGACCGGTTGCGACTCTTTGGCTATCGCTATTGGCACCAGTCACGGCGCATTCAAATTCACGCCTGAACAATGCACCCGCAATCCCGAAACCGGCGTTCTTGAACCGCCTGAACTCCGTTTCGACATTCTCGCCGAAATCGAAAAGAAAATTCCTGGCTTCCCGATTGTCCTTCACGGCGCAAGCTCCGTTATCCCCAAATACGTCAAAATCATCAACGATAACGGCGGTCAACTCAAAGACGCTGTCGGCATTCCCGAAAACCAACTCCGCAAAGCGGCTAAATCGGCTGTCTGCAAAATCAATATCGACTCCGACCTCCGCCTTGCTTTGACTGCTGGTATCCGCGAACACTTCGTACAACACCCTGAACACTTCGACCCGCGTCAATATCTCGCTCCCGGTCGCGCATATATCAAAGAACTCGTTGCGCACAAGATTAAAGAAGTTCTCGGCTCCGACGGCTCCGCTCAGGCAATCATGGAACTCGCAAAAGAATTGAAGTAATATTTATAGTCCCAAATAAAAAAACCGCTCTCAAACTTTGAGGGCGGTTTTCGTTTTGAAGGAAGAATACATTTTGCGTCGAAAGGTTAGCGCGTGAAAAATGATTAGGAGGAAAAAATATTGGATACTTTTGAAATGGAACTCGGCGGCAGAAAATTAATCGTCGAACACGGCAAAATGGCTAAGCAGGCAAATGGCGCAGTTTTAGTTCGCTACGGTGACACGGCAGTTTTAGTCGCGGCGACAATGTCTGCTGAACCAAGAGAGGGCGTCGACTTCTTCCCGCTGACTGTCGACTACGAAGAAAAAATGTATTCGGCAGGGAAAATTCCAGGCGGATTCATTAAGCGCGAAGGTCGCCCGCAAACAAGCGCAATCCTTAAAAGCCGCTTGATTGATAGACCAATTCGACCGCTTTTCCCCGAAGGTTTTAGAAATGACGTTCAGATTATCGCAACGGTTATTTGCTTCGACGAGGACAACGCGCCCGAAATCGCCGGTATGATTGGCGCAAGTTGCGCGCTTAGCGTCTCGGATATTCCTTTCGGCGGGCCGATTGCTGGTGTGCACGTCGGGCGCATTGACGGCGAATTTATTATCAATCCGACTAAGGAACAACTCGACGTTTCCGAAATGGATTTAATCGTTGCTGGCTCAGCTGATGCTGTCATGATGGTTGAAGCGGGCGTTAAGGAATTGCCGGAAGAAATTGTTCTTGAGGCGATTTTATTTGGGCACGAGGAGATAAAAAAAATTGTCGCCTTCCAAAACGAGATAAAAGCCGCCGTCGGCAAGGAGAAAAAGGAAGTCACGCTCTTTATGCCTGACGAAAATATTGACGCGGCGGTTCGCGAACTTGCTACGGAAAAAATTGATAAGGTCGTTCGCAACCCCGATAAACTTGCACGCGAGGCGGCTCTCGATGAAGTCAAAGCTGAAGTCGTCGAAGCCCTTGCCGAAAAATTCCCCGCCGAAGATTATCCTAACGCCGAAAAAGATATTGGCGCAGTCTTCTACAAAGTCGAAAAAGAAGTTGTCCGCAAAATGATTACGCATGAAAAAATTCGCCCCGACGGTCGCGAACTGGAAGAAGTTCGCCCAATAAGTTGCGAAGTCGGACTTTTTGCGCGTACTCATGGTTCCGGACTTTTCACACGCGGTCAAACGCAAGTCTTGACGATAACTACGCTCGGCTCAATCGGCGACGAACAAATTATTGACGGGCTTGAACCCGAATATACTAAGCATTATCTGCATCACTATAATTTTCCCGGCTACAGCGTTGGCGAAGCTAGACCTGCGCGGAGTCCTGGTCGTCGCGAAATTGGGCACGGCGCACTTGCTGAACGCGCTTTGGTTCCGGTTATCCCGTCGATTGAAGATTTTCCCTATACAATTCGCCTTGTCTCCGAAGTTTTGGAAAGTAACGGCTCAAGCTCAATGGGTAGCGTTTGCGGCAGTACGCTTAGCCTTATGCAAGCCGGCGTTCCGATTAAACGTCCTGTCAGCGGCGTTGCAATGGGGCTTGTCAAGGACGGCGATGCGCACACGATTTTAACCGATATTCAAGGCATGGAAGACGCGCTCGGCGATATGGATTTCAAAGTTGCGGGCACGACTGAAGGTGTTACGGCAATTCAAATGGATATAAAAGTTGCGGGCATTTCGCGTGAAATTTTAAGTGACGCTTTGGCGCAAGCTAAACGCGGCAGAAGTTTTATTTTGGGCAAAATGCTTGAGGTTATCAGCGAACCTGCCGCCGATTTGTCGCCCTATGCGCCGCGTGTCAGGACAATTAAAGTTCCCGTTGATAAAATTCGCGAAGTTATCGGCACGGGCGGCAAAATGGTCAACAGAATTATCGAAGAAACCGGCGTTGAAGTCGATATTCACGACGACGGAAATGTTTTCGTCACGTCGCGCAACGTCGAGGGCATTGACCGCGCTATTGAGATGATTGAAGAAATTATTCACGAAGTCAAAGTTGGCGAAGTTTTCGAGGGCACTGTTACTCGCCTTATGCCGACTGGCGCATTTGTTGAAATTTTAATCGGCAAAGAGGCTATGTGCCACATTTCCCAACTTTCAGATAAGAGAATCCCCACTGTTGAAGACGCGGTTAAGGTTGGCGACAAACTCAAAGTCAAAGTCACTGAGATTGACGACAAGGGCAGAATTAATGCAAGTCACCGCGCTATTTTGGAAGGCGATTCCCCGCGCAGTGATAAGCCCAAAACTTTCGACCGCCCGCGCAATGATAATCCGAGAAATTCTGACCGCCCGCGCAACGATAGACCTAGAAATTTCGATAGACCGCGTGGCGAATCCAGAACGATTAAAGATTTTAAAGACTTGAGAAATTCTCGCGACGGTAGACGCAGACGCGATAGATAAAGAGATTAGGAGATAACTAGTAATCTTCTTATCTAAGGAGGAATTAGAATGGCAACGATTGATAGATTTAAAGAAGTAGTCGAGAGCGGCATAATCATCGACGCCGACGACATGGAAGCACCGCTCTCACCGCAAATGAAATACGATTACCTTGCGGCGATTAACTCAATGACGCAACTTGAAGCTTTGATAGCAGAATTCGATAATCGCAAAAAATATCGCGCCGATTTAAAAGCGACACTCCTTAAAAGTTGCAGTCAGTCGCTGAAAAAAATCGCCGAAGATGAAGAAAATTTCTCGCTGAAAAAAATCGACACGGCGATAAAAATGCTCACCGATTGCCGCCGCGAAGTTGCTAAAATCGATAGCGTTGAGCGCGAATGCGACCGGCTCGCCAAAATTATTCGGCTCGGTGTCAGCGCAGGTTGAGGAGGGCGTTTTATGTTTAGAGAAATGCGCCGTAATAAACAGATTTTGTCAACAGAGGCGGCTAAAAAAATTCTGCGCGAAGGCGACTTCGGAGTTTTAGCACTTTCAGGCGACGGTGGCTATAATTACGCCGTGCCGATTAGTTACGCCGTTGAAGGCAATAAAATTTATTTCCACAGCGCGAAGACCGGTCACAAACTCGACGCGATTAGGAATAACGATAAAGTTTCTTTTTGCGTTGTCGACCGTCATGAAGTTGTTGCCGAAGAGTTCACGACGTATTTTTCAAGCGCGATTGCTTTTGGTCGAATTAAAATCGTTGAGGATAACGACGACCCCGATAAACTGCGCGGGCTGGAACTTTTAGCCGATAAATATTCTTCAACAGCAAGTCCCGAACGTCGCGAAAAAGAGTTGAGCCGATTAAATGCGCTTGTCGTGCCCGTTATGACGATTGAACATCTGACGGGCAAGGCGGCGCGAGAGTTAGTCAAGAGAGGTGATTTTGGCTAATGGAAAAGAAATTTTTAACGTACGACATGGAAGTCAACGGGCTTTGGCAGGAAGTCAGATTTAGTGAGGCAGCGATTGAAGAAATTTTTATGCCGTTCCTGCGCGAGCTGACCGATTTAAAAATGACAATGGACAGAAAAATTATCGCGTATCTTGTCGCGCCGCCCGGCGCAGGGAAATCAACGCTGGCGAAATTTTTAGAGCAACTTAGCCGCGAGCGTTCTAACGAAGTCGATATAATTCGCGCACTGCCAATGGACGGCTACCATTACACGGCGGCTTATATGAATATCGCGACGATTGAGCACGACGGCGAAAAAGTTTTGATGAGCAACATTAAGGGCGCGCCGGAAACTTTTGATATTGATTTATTGGTTGATAAAATTCGCGAGGCGCGGCAGGACGGCACGAACTGGAATATTTACGATAGAAAAATTCATGACGTGTTGCCGGATTATTGGAGCGTCGAGGAAGATATTTTGCTGATTGAGGGAAATTATCTTCTGCTAAAGGAAACGGGCTGGACAAATGTTCGCGTATTAGCTGATTACTCTGTTTTCATTGACGCCGACCCGCAACTTTTGCGCGAACGCTTGATTAATAGGAAAATTGCGGGCGGCAAGTCTCGCGAAGAGGCGGAAGCTTTCTACAACTTCAGCGATTCTAAAAATGTCGAACGTGTCTTGAAAAATTCTGCGCGGGCGGACGAGATTTGGAAACTTCTTCCGGACGGTGACTTTGAAAAGCAATGAGGAATGAGGAATTAGGAATTAGGAATTCAAAAACCTTAAAGTTAAAAGCTCAAAGCTCAAAGCTCAAAGCCCACGCAAACAATGTCGCGTTGCCGCACACGATTTTTAGCTTACCGTTCGCGTTGGCAAGTTCATTTATGGCGACGAATGGCAAGCCGGACTTTTGGACAGTCATTTTGATTTTGGTAGCGATAACATCGGCGCGGTGGGCGGCAATCGCAATAGACAACTTAGCTGATTTAAAGTACGATAAACTCCAGCCGCGCCTATCATATCGGGCAATGGTTCGCGGCGAAATTTCAAAGGGCGAAGCTTTAATCTTCGTCACGCTGTGCATGATAGTTTTGGTCGTAGCAGTCGCGCAGTTGCCGCCGATATGCCTAAAACTTTTGCCGGTCGCGGCGGTACCGTTTATAATCTACCCGTTCACGAAAAGATTTACTGCGTGGTGTCATTTGTTCTTAGGATTGGCAATTGCAATGGCTCCGGCGGGCGCGTGGGTCGCACTGACTGAAAAAATTTCCCTACCGATGATAATTTTATGCGTGGCAGTCGCGCTATGGATTGGAGCTTTCGACGCGGTTTACGGTGCGCAAGATGAAAAATTCGACAAGTCACAGCGTTTGCATTCGCTCGCGACAAAATACGGCGCGGCAGGAGCACTTCTTATCGCCAGAATTTTGCACGTAATATCAATCACTTGCTTTGTAATCGTCGGGCTTATGCTCGGTTTGGGCAAATGGTATTTTGTCGGCGTAGCGATTGCGGCGTTGGCTCTGGTCTATCAACATTCAATCGTTAGGGCGGGCGATTATCGCGAAGTCACTCAAGCCTATTTCATGCGCAACGGCATTGTCTCAATCGCAATTTTTATCTTCACTTGGCTAAGCTACGAATAAAAAATCCCTTCTGCACGGAGGGATTTTTTATGCTACTTATTTGCAATTCGGCGGGCAGTTGATTATAATTATGAAAACACATTGAAAAGGAGTGAGACTTTTGCCGACAAGGACAATCGACTTGGCAGCGAAGTCGCAGGAGATACAGGAAAACGAATTGCCCGCCGCGCTAATTTATTTAGGAGAAAGAGCACCCGTCCGCGATTGGCAAGAATTATTTTTCATCGCTGTAAAATGCCTTTATACCGAATTTCCCGACACGATTAATAGCCTCTGTAGCACCGACCCAACTCGCATACTTTTTTTGCGGACAAATACAATTGCTATGGAACGCCCCAAAAGAATTGCGCCGATAATTTATTTGGAAACTCAACGCACGCCAAATCAGATTATCAAGGCGATTAAATTCATTTTTACCCGCGCAGGTGTCCGCAATATCAATATGCAAGTCGAAGTTTACGAACCGATTTATTCCCAAAACAATTACGCATTGCGCATTCCTAATTCCAAATTGCCTTCCAAGCCTGTGCTCCACCTCAACCAGACGATTGAAGAAATGCTAGCCGCTCTCGACGCTATGGAAATTCAGCCGCAAAAAAATTCTAAGGTCATTCTGCCACACGCGACGTCTTACGGACGAGTTGAGCCGCAAATTTTCGGGAGTTTATTTTTCGTGCTGGAGGGCGAACGTTACGGACCTTTTGCAAATGAAAAAAATCGCTACGTCGCTTTAATGCAATGTCTTGCCGAACTTTATCCGTATCAGATTTTGAAAGAGGCAGGGCACCACATTAACAGCCAACACCGATTAACTTTGATGAAGGGCGGCAGTTATTTATATTTTCGCGAGCCGGTCGAGTTGCCGAATAATTTATTCATAGACAAAGATTTTCCCGACCGAGTTTTGATTGAGAACGAGCGATATTATTTGGCGCGTTGCGGCTTGCACTTTGAAAGCGTGATGCTTGGTGGCTAATGAGCCGCGAATTGATTGGATTGACTTCGCCAAAGGTCTCGTCATGATAGCCGTCGTCGAAGGTCATACAACTTTCCATTTCACGCCCGAAAATCAATTCTTTGCAATCTTTCGCATGCCGTTTTTTTTTATAATGGCGGGCTTCCTGCTGAATTTTGACAAATGGGGCGGCAAGAACAATTACAAAAAATTTCTGCTGAAACTTTTCAATCGGTTGCTGATACCGTATTATCTCGCCGAATTGCTTTTTCTCCCGATTTGGTTTTTCCTCTGTCATAAAGCGGGCTTCGGACAATATATGTGGAGTTGGGCTTACGTGGAAAATCCGTTGGCGGCATTGGCGGCAATTTTCGTAGGCAATCACAATGACGGGCCGCTACTTTTAATGCAACTTTGGTTTTTGCCGGCATTGCTTTTGGCTGAAATTATTTTTATTAATCTGTATAACCTCTTCCGCAAAATCGGCGCGGGAATTTTTTTTGCAGTCGCAATCTGTGCAATCGCGGGTTTCATCGTGAAAAATTTCTTCGTGCTACCAATGGGCGCAGATATTGCCCTTGTCGCGCAAGTTTTTATGTTGGCGGGCGTCCTGCTAAGAAAATTTGAAATCGCCGACCGATTAAATTTAAAAATCTGCGCGGTGCTGATAATTATTTTGTCGCTCGCGTTCAAGTTCAATGACGTACTAGTTTCAATGGATTTGCGCCAATATGGCAATCCGATTTTGTTTTACGCAGGCGGAATCGCAGGAACTCTGCTTGTAATAAAAATTTCCATGTTGATGGCGAAATTCAAGGGAATTTTATCAGACGTAATGAACCTTTGCGGGCGGCAGAGCATGATAATTTTGATAATGCACCCGCTATTCATAGCGACGCTTTATGACATACTCGACGCCGCCAAAGTTAATCCCGAAATTTTTTTGACGGACGTCCGAATAATTTTTGCGGCGACTTCGGCGGGCGTTTTATTTCCGGTTTTAATCGCTAAAAAATTTGGCAAGCTTCCTATACTAAAAAATTTTTTATAAAGTCCTTGCTTGCAGTCAACTCAATAATTTATAATGATTGTGAAGTATTTGTAGGAGGCGTTTGCCATGAAGCTCACGCGCAGAAATTTTGTCAAACTCGCGGGCATTGCGGGATTGTTTGGACTCACCGGAGCCATCGCGGGTTGTTCAGATAAATCAGCAGGGACTAAAAACATAGCGGAGGCAGATAAACTTCCGATAAACGAAAAAGCCACAGTTTATTTCACAAAACATATTGACGCAGAACATCTCATTGCGATTTATCAAAAAATAAATGCCAACATTGTCGGCAAAGTCGGAATCAAAATTCATACGGGCGAACCGCACGGACCGAACATTTTACAGCCCGATTTAGTGCAACCTTTCCAAGCGCAAGTTCCCAACTCGGCTATCATTGAAACTAATACGCTTTATTCCGGACCGCGCTCGACGACCGAACGTCACAGAAAAGTTTTGAAGACGAACGGCTGGACTTTTTGCCCCGTCGATATTCTCGACGAAGAAGGCGACGTTAATTTTCCTGTCAGCAAAGGTTTTCACCTTAAAGAAGTCGCTATGGGTTCGCACCTAACAAATTATGACTCGCTGATTGTCCTGACACATTTTAAAGGGCATTCAATGGGCGGCTTTGGCGGCAGTCTGAAAAATATCGCAATCGGTTGCGCGTCGGGCAAAGTGGGCAAGGCACAAGTTCACGGGCTTAAAGATAAGGACGAATGGATTATGGGCGAATTGCTCATGGAATATTTAGCTGACAGCGGCAAGGCGATTTGCGACCATTTCGGCAAGCAGATTGTTTATATCAACGTCCTGCAAAGATTGAGCGTCGATTGCGACTGCGCGGGAACGGGGGCCGCCGCGCCGGTTATGCCAGATTTAGGAATTCTCGCTTCAACCGATATTCTCGCCGTCGATAAAGCCGCTGTCGATATGATTTATAATTTCCCAGACGATAGCAAAAACGATTTAATCACGCGCATTGAAAGTCGAAACGGCTTGCGCCAACTCTCCGCTATGGCTGAACACGAAATGGGCACGCCCAATTACGAAATTATTTCCATTGACTAAATAAAAAGCCCGGTTACTTTTAAAAAGCAATCAAATAAAAAGCGCGTTGCAACGTTACGAAGATTTTTAAGTAAATTGCCGCGCCAGAACGTAAAAACCCGCCGATTAAAGCGGGTTTTTTTATTCGTATTTCTTATCGCGCATAAGGAAAAATCCTATAACGCCGTCAATCGCCACTAACAACATAATATTCACGTCGAAAAATAAATTCGCTACGAAAGTTCCCAAAATTATCACAATCGGCAGGATTAATTTATTGGAGAACTGTTTTTTGAGCAAATCAATCGAAACATTGAGCAAAAGTGCCGTCGCGCCGCATTGCATGCCCTTCAAAACGAGTTTAACGTATTCATTCGAGGCGACAAGGTCGTAAAACGTTGCGACGATTGTAATTATAATCAGCGGCGGCAAAACTGTCGCGAACATTCCAGTTAATGCGCCCATAACTCCCGCCATACGATAGCCTAACATTATCGCCGTATTCACCGCCATAACTCCAGGCGTCGATTGCGCAATCGCTACCATGTTCAAAGTCTCTTCGTCGCTTATCCAGTGGTATTCGTCAACATATTTGGCTTTAAGCAAAGGAATTATGACGTAGCCGCCGCCGACCGTGAACATACTGACAATAAACGTCGACTTAAACAGCGTCCAGTAAAAATTTTTATCAGTTTTAATCAAAGTGAATTCCTCTTAATTTCAGTCGCTAAAGGTATGCTAGCGAAGTGCAACGGAGCGTACGAACGCGGCTTTTTCGTCCGTACTGCGAAACGGTCAAGCGCGTCAACTGGATGCAACGTCACGTTGCCGCGATTCATACAAGAAGGGTCTCCAGCCCGATTTTTTTTATAACTTTGCACGGATTGCCGAACGCCATAACATTTTCCGGAATATCCCGCGTGACAAGCGATTTTGCGCCAATAACCGAGCCGCGACCAATTTTTACGCCAGGTAAAATCGTTACGTCGCCGCCAATCCAAACATCGTCGCCAATAATTATCGGTTTCGCCATTTCTAAACCTTTAGCGCGTTTAACGAAGTCGAGCGGGTGTATCGCCGTGTAAAATCCGCAATTCGGTCCGACGAAAACTTTTTTTCCCAGTCGAATTTCCGCGCAGTCCATAAGATAGCAGTTGTGATTTAAAAAAGTTCCCGTGCCAAGATAAATGTTGTAGCCATAATCGACCATGAACGGCGATAAAATTTCTATAGCTTCCGCGTCGACATTGGGCAAAATCTCACGCAAAATTTTTCTGCGCCTATTTAAATCTTGCATGCGCGTCGCGTTAAGTTCAAGGCATAAATCTTTGACAAGTGCGCGTTCCTCTATCAACTTCGGGTCAAAATTTGCGTCATACCACTGCCCAGACAGCATTTTTTCTTTTTCCGTCAACTAAATCACGCTCCTAAAAATTTTCTACATTATAACCAATAGGCTTGACGAATTAAAGTTCCCTGCTTAAAATTTTTGCCGCAAATAAACTTTTAGAAGGCTGATAAATGCTACAGAACATAATGCTTGGACAATTTTTTCCAGGACAATCAATTTTGCACCGGCTCGACCCGCGCACGAAAATAATTTTGCTGTTCGTGCTCATGATTTTAATTTTTGTAGCGGAAGGTTGGTCGGCGTATCTTTTTCTGACGATTTTGACGGCGGGATTAGTTTTTTTATCGAAAGTGCCGCCACTAACCGTTTTAAAATCCGTCAAGCCGCTTAGCTGGATAATTTTATTCACGTTGCTAATTCACTTCGTCAGCCACGACGGGGAAGTTTTAGCGAAATTTTACGTGTTCAAAGTGACGACGGAAGGAATTTTATACGGCGTGCGAATAAGTTTGCGGCTTGTATTGCTGATTGTGTTGGCAAGTTTGCTCACGTTCACGACTTCGCCGCTTAAATTAACCGATGCGACCGAAAAACTTTTATCTCCGCTAAAAAAAATAGGCGTCCCCTCGCACGAATTAGCCATGATGATGACTATAGCCATTCGTTTCATTCCGACGCTACTTGAGGAGACGGACAAAATAATCAAGGCGCAAAAATCGCGCGGATTGGACTTCGATTCGGGCGGAATTGTCAAAAGATTGCGGGCGATGGTTCCGATTTTAGTTCCGCTATTCTTATCGAGTTTTCGCCGCGCAGATGATTTAGCTATGGCAATGGAAGCGCGTTGTTATCGCGGCGGCGAAGGGCGCACGCATATGAAGCAACTTCGATTTACGCGCTTAGATTTTTATGCGACAGCGTTTATAATTTTAATTTGCGCGGGAGTCGCGATTCTTTCTAATTTAAACTTTTAAATTCGGCAGTCGAGCCGGTTTTTTTCTTCGTTACTTCAAGCCGAACGGGAATTTGGCTTTTCAACTCTTCAATATGCGAAATTATACCGACTAATCGCCCGCCGCTTTGCTCCATTATCGTTGAAATCGCAAAATCAAGCGTTTCATTGTCCAAACTGCCAAAACCTTCGTCAATAAATATCGTGTCAAGCTTTATTCCGCCGGCTTTATTGCGAACGACCGACGCTAGACCCAACGCTAGCGATAATGACGCCAAAAAACTTTCTCCGCCGCTCAAAGTCTCAACCGGACGAAATGCGCCGCTGTATTCGTCGAAAATTTCCAGATTTAGCCCGGCTTTTTGCGCCTTTGTCTTGCCCGCGTCCTTCATTTGGAACAAATAACGCCCATTGCTCATCTTTTTTAGCCGATTATTTGCCTCGTCGACGACATCTTTAAACATTGTCGATAAATAGTAGCGTTGAAACGAAATTTTCAGCTCGGATTCACCTTTTCCGGTCGCATTTGCTACATCTGATAATCTTCGCCACATATCGGCGATTTTTTTTGCTTCATCAAGCTTTTTTTGCGTTTTATCTAAATCAGTAGAAAATTTTTTCAGCGTGTTTAAAATATTTTCGAGCTTAGCCTTTTCAGCAAGTGCCGCGTCGTAATTTTGCCGCGATTCGGTAGATTTTTGCTCCAAAATATCAATTTCCGGCGGATTTTTACCGTCAAGTTCCATTTTAATTTCGTTAAAAGTCTTTTCTGCAGTATTTAAAGCTAATTTTCGCGCAGATTTTATTTTGTCCGCGTCATGGTAATTTTTATCCGCATTTTTCCACGCTTCGTCGAGATTCTTGAAATTTTTCTCTGCTAATGCTAAATCTTCGTCGAGGTCTTCCGGATTTTCCAAATATTTTTCCGGAAATTTCTTTTTTGCCTCCAAAATTACCCCTTCCAACTTCGCAACCGTCGCTGTAGCCGAATTTTTTTCATTTGTGGCTTTCGTCAAGGCATCGCGATTTTCTTTTATGCATTTATCGCCCTTATCGAGATTTTGAAGGCATTTTTCGAGCGCGGCGGCTTTTTTTTGCGATTCGTCGAGATTTTTTTGCGCAATTTCCACTTTCGGAACGCCTACGTAGTCTTCAAGCAATTTTTGTTGTGAAAAAAGCCGTCCTTTGACTTGCGCAACCGTTCTTTCCTGCTGTGTGCTCTCTTTTGTGAGCCGATTTACTTTTTCTTCCGTATTTTTTATTTCGCCGGCTGTCGGAATTGCATTTTCGGAAATTGCTGGGTGTTCGAGCGAGCCGCAAACCGGACAAGGTTCGCCTTCCTTTAAATGTGCCGCCAAACGCGCCGCGCTCTCGACTATTTGCAAGCGATTCAATTCAACCTGCGCCGATTTCAATTTTTCATTTACGGCGGAAAGTTTTTCGCTCTCCATTGCTAATTCCGCATTAAGTCGGGCGATTTCGCGCAAAATTCGGCTATTTTTCCGCGCTTTTTCTAATATCTGCTTGTCCTGCTCAAATTTTACGTCCGCGCCTGCTAATTTTGCTTTTTCCGCTTTCAATTCCTCAAGTCGCGCATTATATCTTTTATCTCGTCCGTCATAAATGCTAAAAGCTTTTTCTGCATGCTCTAATTTAGCTTTTTCAGCCGTTAAAACGCTATTTTTATTTTCTAATTCGTCTCGCGCTGATTTTATTTCTTTAAGCTCGATAATTTTTTTATCAAGCTCTTTACGCTGAATTTCTTCCGATTCGCGCTTTTTATACTCCGTTTGTGCTAATGAAAACGATTTTTCGGACTCCGCGAACTGTATTTGCTCCGATTTTAAATCAGAATTCGCTTTTTTCAGCTCTGTGAACCTTGAAATTAAAAGTTTTCCGTTTGTAAGTTCCGATTGCGCATTATCATAAATTTTTTTGAACTCGGCAGATTTTTTCTGCGCTGAAGCGAAATTTTCTTCAACTGTCGCCACCGATTGAGAATCCGCGCCGTTTAATTGCTTTTTAAGCGTATCACATTGCATTTCTAAAACTTTTACATTCTCTGCAGTGATTTTTGCGCGTTCGCTTAGCGCATCTTCTATTTCTTTATATGGCGTGCTGTCAAAAAGGACGTTCAAAACTTCTTGCCGGTCATTTGCGTCCGCCGATAGAAATTTTTTAAATTCGCCCTGCGGTAAAAGCACTACTTGCCTAAATTGTTCCGCATTGAAGCCCAAAAGCTCAGTAATTCTATTTTTTACCGCATTTTCTTTGCTCTCTATTGGCTTTTCATCGCAAAAAAGCACGGCGCGTTTCTCATATTTGTTATCTTTTTTGTTCGGGTGATAAATTATCTCGCGTTCAATACGAAAAATACTATTTCCAAGCGCAAATTTAAACTCAATTTCCGTCGGAACGTTATCCGCAACGCTTTTCGAGCGCATATCCCTTACATCGCGAATTTTTCCGGACGTTTCGCCGTAAAGCGCGTAGGTAATTGCGTCAAGAATCGTAGTTTTACCCGCGCCCGTCTGTCCATTTATCAAAAATATTTTTTCATCGCCTAATCCGTTTTCAAAATCAATTATTGTCGGCTCAATATACGCGCCGAACGCTTTCATCTTTAATTTTATCGGTTTCATTACTTTATCCCCCAAAAATTTCCTTCAAAGCTGTTTTTTCCTCCGAATTTAACTGCCTGTTCGTCATTTCCATAAAAAAATCCTCGAATTGCTCAAAAATCGTCGCGTTCTCTCTGAATTTCCGCGCTGGTTCCTCTACAAAGCCTTTCGGACGAGTTTTATTTTTCGCCTCCATTAAATTTGGGAAAACTGTACGTAATTTTTGCGCCGCGTCGTAAACGAATTTATTATCTGTCAAAGTTACGTAAGCATAAGCATAATTCACAGGTTGCGATAAAAAATCAGCGAGAGTTCCGGAAATTTCTATTAAATCCCTTTTAGGCTTGAGAAAAATATTTTCCGCGCTAATAAAACCATTTTTTCCGAGTTCAACGAGCGTAATTCCTTTTTTATGAGTGGATTCTCTAGCGGAATACTTAATTGGCGAGCCGCTATAGCGAATTTTATCGCAAGAAATGCTTTGCGGCTTGTGAAGATGACCGAGCGCGGCATAATCGTAGCTAAAAAAATTTTCCGCGCTAACTTTGCCCGTTGTGCCGACAAATTTACGTTCTGAATCGGATTCTTCGCCGCCTTCAACGAAAACATGCGCAATCGCGACGCTACGTTTATTTTTAGGAATATTCTTGCGTGCGAGGTCGATATAAAACTTATTTGCGTCGTTGAAAGTGATTTTATCATCGTTTTCGGGTAGAAATTCCGATTTAATCTCTTCCGGAGCGAAATAAGGGATAAGAGAGAAGAAAATTTCGCCGAAATCGTCTTGCAAAACGATATTTTTAGGCTTAGAACCGGTTTTAGCGGTGATGAAGAAGTTTTCATTAGCAAAAAGCCTGCTACCGAAGTTCAAACGGTCGGAATTGTCGTGATTTCCTGCGATACAGAGGACAGGAACCTTTTTTTCGGTGAGTTTGAAGATAATTTCGTCGAAAAGATTGATTGCATCGATAGAAGGGTCAGCGCGGTCGTAAATATCGCCGGAAATGATAATTACAGCGGGATTTTGGTCGCTTATGATGTCGAAAATCTGATTTAGGATAAAATATTGGTCATCGATAAGATTTTTTCCATTCAAAGTCTTTCCTAAGTGCCAATCAGCGGTGTGAAGTAGTTTCATAACGAAAAAATCGCCTCCAAAACGTTTTTTGGCATTATAGCACACGAAAATTTTGATTTAAAGGTCTGAAAGGCGTTTTGAAAAGGTGAAGTGTAAATTGCAAATATATGCAATTTACGTGTTGAGAAAATGGCGTTATAATGCTTTTTTTATGCCGTGAGTATACAATGCAAGTGTAACAAAAAAATTTTTATAAAATTATAGCAGTTTACAAGCAATCATGAATATAAATCTAAAGTTGAATTATGTAATTTAGTTTGATATTATTCTTATAAAAGAAACGATGAGAGAAAAGGAGGATAAAAATTTGGATAATAAAAATATCATGTCTTATGAAACTGTATATCTGAATGAGGAGGAAGGGACTATTGTCATTCTAGATCAGACAAAGCTACCTAACGAAGTAAAGTTTCTTCATCTAAAGGAGCAAAAAGACATGTGGCAGGCCATATATTTGTTGCAAGTGCGCGGTGCGCCAGCTATCGGCGTGTTTGCGGCTTTTGCTCTGTATCTGTTAGCAAAGAATATTAAAGCGGAAACTTGGGAAGACTTCTATAAGCCTTTACATGAAGCTAAAAAATATCTGAATTCTTCCAGACCCACTGCAGTAAATCTTTCTTGGGCACTGAATCGAATTGAGCAACTAGCTATTGACAACAGAAACAAATCAATTCCAGAAATCAAAGCGTTGTTACTGAAGGAAAGTAAAAAAATAAAAGCAGAAGATATTTGGATGTGCCGTCAAATTGGCGAGAATGGTTTAACGCTTCTCAAGGACGGAGACGGAATCTTGACTCACTGCAACGCCGGTCAGCTGGCAACCTCAAAATATGGTACTGCACTGGCCCCGATACATTTAGGCTTGGAGCGCGGAATGAACTTTCGCGTTTTCTGCAATGAAACTCGTCCGCTTCTGCAGGGCGTCAGGCTGTCAGCTTTTGAATTGATAGCTGACGGCGTCGATACTACCATAATATGTGACAATATGGCTTCTCAAGTAATGAAAAACGGCTGGGTAAATGTGGTGTTTGTCGGTTGCGATAGGGTCGTTGCCAACGGAGATGTTTGCAATAAAATCGGCACTTCCGGCGTGGCGATTTTGGCAAAATATTATGGCATCCCTTTTTATGTATTAGGACCAACTTCCACAATTGATATGAGCATTGAAAAGGGAGAAGACATTATTATTGAACAGCGACCTCCGGAAGAAATTACAGATATGTGGTACAAACAGCGCATGGCACCTCAAGGCGTTAAGGTCTACAATCCCGCTTTTGATTTTGTAGATCACGAGTTGATAACCGGCATTGTGACGGAATATGGAATCGCTCGACCGCCTTACATTAAAAGTCTTAAGGAAATTTTTAATAAAAAAGTGGAAGCATAAATTTTCAAACCTTGTCTATAAGATTACTGGGATTGACAACGCCAGACGGAATGCCGCCAGAACTTATGCCCAATTTTTTTCTAATTTGAATCAGCTCATTTACTTGATCGCAGGAAAGAACATTTGCCTTTCCGATAAAGTTAATATTGTACATGGTAATCATGGCATAATGTTCAGTGGATTCTAGCCTATACCAGGCTTCTATTAGAGAAGTCCCCCAAGTAACTACACCATGATTCGCCAGCAATAAGGCATTGTAATCCCGAATATATGGTGCAATAGAATCAGGAAGTTGCTGAGAACCCGGTGTTTCATAATGAACGCAAGGAACTATTCCCAAGTTTACTATTGCTTCGGGGTAAATTGCTTGATTCAAAGCCATTCCGGCAATAGCAAAAGAAGTGGCAATGGGCGGGTGTGCATGGCAAACTGCCATAACATCTTTTCTTTCATTATAAACTCGAAGATGCATTTTTACTTCGCTGGAAGGAGCTCGTTCCCCTTGATTTATAATTGTTCCGTCTAGACGCATTTTAACTATCTCATCTTCAGACATAAAACCCTTTGAAACTCTGGTAGGTGTTGTCCAAATTGTTTCATCGTCAACCTTACAAGAAATGTTTCCATCATTGGCGGCCACAAAATTCTTTATGTACATGCGCCGTCCGATTTCCACAATCATTTTTTTTGCTTCCTCATCTGTGGGATATTGATTGATTTTACTCATAAGTTATCTCTCCACTTCAATTACAACCGTACCGAATTTGCTTGCCTCGTACTTTAATATTTTCACGAAATCGCTAAAAACTAAATCTGAAATTTTTCTGCCCCAAAGTCTTTGCATTCCTTTTACGTTTAAAATTCAAAACGCAACGTGCGCCTTATATATCTTACGGCGCGTATGATAAAAAAAGCCCTCCAACAATCGCCGGCGGAGAGCTTAAATTTTTTATAGGACAGTGGCGAAGTCTTCAGCAATTTTTTCGAGATAATCGCGCCGTTTCAAAGTCGCAAGCCATTCGGTAGGGATTGCTTCTGCGCCGTAATAAATTCCGGCAAGTCCGCCCGCAATCGCGCCAACAGTATCCGTATCGCCGCCCAAATTGACAGCTTTAAGCGCGAGCAATTTATAATTGTCGGTATTGAGCAAGCACCACAAAGCCGCCTCCAAAGAGTCAAGGACATAGCCCGAACTTGAAATTTTATCTTCGGGGAGCGCGGCAAAATTTTCGTCGCAGAGCCGCGAGAACTTTTTAAAAGTTTCGTCCGTGCCATAAAAAATTTTCGCGTCCGCCATACCGCTTGAAAATGCTTCAGAAATATTTTTCCCGTTCAAAAGTTGCGCGGCAATTAGGGAATAAATTCCGCAAGACATTTTGCTTATAATGTGCCCGTGAGTCAGCGCGGAGAATTCGTGAATAATTTCCAGCGCGTCGGCATTGAGCTTGCCATTGCCTTTTGCGTAAAGATAAAGCGTCGCAGGCAAAATTCTCATCAAGGAGCCGTTGCCATTAGAATTGATTTCGGTTGAGCCGCATTTAGTTGGCGGCAAAATTTTTCTGGAAAATCTAACGATAGCGGCGCGGGTCGTGTTGCCAATGTCAAAACATTCGTCTGTTGCGGTGAAAGCGTCGCGCTCGTACCACTTTAAAAAATTCTCCATAACGTCGCGATAGTCAATTTTCTTGAGCCGAGAAATACTTTCCATTGCCGCAATCGTCATGCTAGTATCATCCGACCACGTGCCCGCCTCTTGTCCCCACGAACCGCCGCTACGCATATTTTTAACGGGGTTGTTCCTCAAATCTTCGCGGAATTCAAATTCAACAGGAACGCCTAGCGCGTCGGCTGCCGCTAAGCCCAAAAGCATTCCCCTTACAATTTTTGCGTCCATTAATCATGCCTCCTAACGAAAAATTTTTTATCAATGAAAAACGTTACCACTGCAAAAAACGTTATTCCGCCTACAATCAGCAGAATAAAAATTGCGGCGGG
>ODAJ014777480.1_pt1 | contig 69796 bp, 44 predicted proteins | sample 1539241 | NCBI WGS metagenome assembly ODAJ01 (sample SAMN02144231, study PRJEB22623) | gut metagenome | biome: sheep rumen | host: Ovis aries | place: New Zealand | reverse complement strand
CTTTGCACCCGAGTTAGTAAATTATTGTATTAAAAGTTAATAAAAAAATAATTCATTTTGTTTAATAGAATCGTCTGAGTCTGTGAAGATGCAAGACATTCGGTCTATTATTGCTATCGTGCCTGCGAAGGTATAGGCAAGAAAATTAGGCTAGAGTAAAAAGGCAATCCTCATGTTTTTTCATGAGGATTGTTCTTTTTATAAAAGAAAAAGCATTTTTTTCTTGGTATTTTGCTCACTTAATCGTAACTTTGCAAAAAATATATTTCTACCAACATGACTATTAAGGATTTTCACAAGGCGGCAATTATTACACCAGAGCACGAGGTGAGTTATGCAGAAATGATGCAATGCATCGATGAATACGCAGAAAAGATACGAAACTGCTGCAATAACACTTCTGCAAACCAGCAAGAAGACAAGTATGCAAAGAGAGTCCTTCTCTTTTCAGAAAACAGAGAGGAGTGGGTATATGCCTTCTTTGGTATCTGGCATGCAGGACTTATCGCAGTTCCTGTGGACGCATCCAGTACCGCCAATGATTTGGCATATATTATAAATGATTGCAAACCAAGTGGAATATGGGTATCTGAGAACACATGCAGCATAGCAGAAGAAGCTATGGCACAGGTGGGACACAAGATGGAGCTGCTCAACCTGAAGAGGGAGGGGAACAACAGTCCATCTAAAGATGTGCACGAAATGGTATTCGAAGGAGACAAGAACACACCTTGTCTTATAATATATACATCAGGTACTACCGGGTCGCCTAAAGGAGTAATGTTGTCATACGACAATCTGGAGGCAAATATCAGCGGTGTTGCCGACGAGGTTCCTATTTACAATACCGAGCGCAGAACATTGATGTTACTTCCCGTGCATCATGTATTGCCATTGATGGGCTGCGTCATTGCACCTATAACACGAGGTGGAGGCATTGCCCTCTGCCCTACCCTTTCGGGACCTGACATTATGGATATGCTATGCAAAGGCAAAGTGGCAATCATGATAGGTGTACCACGACTTTGGCAGACACTATATGGAGCAATAAAGAAGAAGATAGACTCTAACTTTGTCACACGAGCACTATTCAATCTCTGCGCCACCATCAATAACAGGTCATTGTCACGATTCATATTCCAGAGCGTCCACAAAAAGATGGGAGGACACCTGGACTATTGCGTTTCAGGAGGTGCCGCCCTCGATACAGAGATAGGCAACGGACTCACTACACTGGGTTTGGAAGTCTTGGAGGGATACGGAATGACAGAAACAGCTCCTATCATCGCCTTTACACGCCCAGGTGACTACATCCCAGGATGTAGCGGAAAGCCTCTCCCCTCTGTAGAGGTAAAAATAGTTGACGGTGAATTATGCGCACGAGGGAAGAACCTTATGTTAGGTTATTATAACCGTCCACAGGAAACTGCTGACGTAATAGACAGCGACGGATTCATACATACCGGTGATTTGGCACAAATTGACGGAGAAGGACGAGTTACCATAACAGGAAGGAAGAAGGAGATAATAGTTCTTTCAAACGGTAAGAATGTCCAACCTAACGAAATAGAGTTCCAACTGGAGAAATATGACACCTATGTAAAAGAGGCTGCCGTCACCGAAAAGAATGATGCCCTATGGGCTATAATAGTACCTCAACGTGCCGATGCAACCGAGGATTTCTTAAAGGAAAACGTCATACAACCCTACAACAAGAGCGTTGAGAACTACAAGAAGATTATGAATATCTTCATCTATCATGGGGACTTGCCGCGTACCAAGTTGGAGAAACTGCAGAGATTCAAGTTAAAGGACATACTTGATAATAAGGAGAGCATCGCCCCCGAAAAGATTGAGGCTCCGGCATTTGCCGACAATCCCGAGCTACAAGCAATAGCAACATATATTTTTGAGGAAAAGCAAATTGCCATAAAGGCTGACAGCCACATAGAAACAGACTTAGCCTTTGACAGCCTTGACAAAGTAAGTCTGCAGAGCTTCTTGGAGCAGAGATTTGGTATCACTATAGATGCCGATGAAATGGCTGAATTTAAGGATATGGCGGCAATTGCAGAAAGATGTAGGAGCAAGAACACTGCGAAACATGAGGAAGTAAAGGTTGAATCCATTAACTGGCATGACATCATGAACAGCGAATCAAAAAACCTTGTCCTCCCCATTACCTCTCCTACCCATATTCTATATGCAAAGCTATTCAAGGCTTATCTGCACTTTAATAACCGCCTGACAATACGCGGAATAGAAAATATCCCTACAAACGGACCTGTTATAATGGCTCCAAACCACCAAAGCTATATTGACGGTCCATTGGCAATAAGCGGCTTGTCAGCACAACAGATAAAGGATTTCTACTTCTATGCAACAGAAGAACACGTACAAGGAGCTATAAGAAGACATCTGGCAGGACGACACAATATAATCCTCATGGAACGCAAGAACCTGAAGAACTCCATCCTGAAGATGGCAGAAGTATTGAAACAAGGCAAGAGCATCGTTATCTTCCCAGAAGGAAAACGCACACATGACGGAGCTATGAATCCTTTCAGAAAAACCTTCGCCATCCTCTCCAAAGAACTGAATGTACCTATTCTTCCGGTTTGCATACAGGGAGCCTTCAAGGCTATGCCACGAGGACGCATACTGCCTATGCCAAACCATATTTCGGTAGAATACCTGCCTATTATAAAACCAAATGCTGCCAATTCCTATGAAGAATTAGCAGCATTGGTACAAAGCGAAATTAACGCTAAACTATAATTTCAGTTCGTTAATTACGATATTCAAAAACGTTCTGGCGACTCATGCTACGACGGTCCATGTCTTCACGTGAACCGACGATAATCCTTTCGAACTCACGCAGACCTGTTCCTGCAGGAATGAGGTGTCCGCAGATAACGTTCTCCTTCATTCCTTGTAGGTAGTCAACCTTGCGACGTACAGCAGCTTCGTTGAGCACCTTGGTGGTCTCCTGGAATGATGCTGCTGACATGAAGCTCTTTGTCTGAAGGGCTGCACGTGTGATACCCTGCAGTATCTGAGTAGAAGTAGCAGGAACGGCATCACGGACAGTAACCCTCTTGAGGTCATGACGCTGGAGGAAGGCATTCTCATCGCGGAGCTTGCGAGCACTGACAATCTGTCCCTTATGGAAGTTCTCAGAATCGCCTGCATCAACAACGACCTTCTTACCCCAGATACGGTCATTCTCCTCGGTGAAATCAAGCTTATCAACGATATCGCTCTCAAGGAAGATGGTGTCACCTGGATCATTGATCTGAACCTTACGCATCATCTGACGTACGATGATTTCGAAGTGCTTGTCATTAATCTTTACACCCTGCAGACGATATACATCCTGAACCTCGTTAACGATATACTCCTGAACGGCAGTAAGACCCCTAATCTGAAGAATATCATTCAGCGTGATTACACCGGCAGACAATGGAGTACCTGCACGTACTGCATCATGCTCCTGTACGAGCAACTGCTTTGACAATGGTACAAGATACTTACGCTGTTCGCCAGACTTAGATGTGATTGTTATCTCACGGTTACCACGCTTCAATGGACCCATTGTTACCTCACCATCAATTTCTGATACAACAGCAGGGTTACTTGGGTTACGTGCCTCGAAGAGCTCGGTAACACGTGGAAGACCACCAGTGATATCGCCTGCACGACCGACTGTACGTGGAATCTTGACAACTGTCTCACCTGTTGCGATTACCTGTCCATCTTCTACAACGACGTGTCCATCTACAGGGAGGTTGTATGTAGCAACAGTCTGACCAGCCTCATCAAGGATTTCGACAGTTGGAATCATAGAATGATCCCTTGATTCTATGATAATCTTCTCTGTCATACCGGTAGAATCGTCGGTTTCTGCCTTATATGTAACACCCTCGACAAAATCGTTGATTTTTACCTTACCGCCAAATTCTGATACTATGACAGCATTGAATGGGTCCCAACGTGCTATTACATCATCCTTCTTAACTATATCGCCATTCTTAAAGAAGAGAGAAGATCCATAAGGAATAGGCACATTAGACAGGACAATACCAGTATTTGTATCTACGAAACGACATTCTGTCAAACGGCTGACAACCATCTCACATTCTGTGTTTCCACCTTCGCTCTTATCTACAAAAGGAACGGTGCGCAACTCATCAAATTCAACTTTTGCCTCTGCAGCCCTGCATTTAACCGTTGCATTTGCCGCTGCGTTACCAGCGATACCACCGGCGTGGAATGTACGTAGAGTAAGCTGTGTACCTGGCTCACCGATTGCCTGTGCAGCAATGACACCGACAGCTTCACCCTTCTGTACCATACGCTGGGTAGCAAGGTTACGTCCGTAACACTTCTTACAAACGCCCTGACGGCTTTCACAAGTAAGTACAGAACGTATCTCTACAGTCTCGATACCTGCATCCTCAATCTCCTTAGCACGAGCCTCGTTGATTTCTTCACCAGCAGGACAGATTACCTTGTTTGTATGTGGATTTATAATATCATGTACACTAACACGACCGAGGATACGGTCATATAAAGAAGATATTACATCATCACCATTCTTTAATGCAGAGCATGAAAGACCACGCAATGTGCCGCAATCATCCTCATTGATAATAACATCATGAGAAACATCGACAAGACGACGTGTCAGATAACCAGCATCAGCTGTCTTCATGGCAGTATCAGCAAGACCCTTACGAGCACCGTGAGAAGCGATGAAGTACTCCAGCACAGACATACCTTCCTTGAAGTTTGAAAGAATAGGGTTCTCAATTGTTGGACGGTCATCTGCACCAGCCTTCTGAGGCTTAGACATCAAACCACGGATACCAGAAAGCTGCTTAATCTGATCCTTTGAGCCACGGGCACCTGAGTCCAACATCATGAACACCGCATTGAAGCCCTGGTCAGCTTCCGTCATTTCTTTTAGAAGAATGTTACCAATATCATTGTTGACATGAGTCCATGTATCAATTACCTGATTATAACGTTCGGTATCAGTAATGAAACCCATATTATAGTTATCGGTAATCTGCTGTACCTCTTCATTACCCTTCTTGATAAGCTCATCTTTCTCTGGTGGAATGATGATATCATCAAGGTTGAAGGACAATCCTGCGAGGTATGCCATACGGTAACCGAGGTTCTTGATACCATCGAGGAATGTACAAGCACGCGCAAAGCCTACAAGGTTGATAACATTCTGGATAATGTCACGTAAAGACTTCTTAGAAATAATAGTATTTACATAACCTACCTCATCAGGAATGATATTGTTTACAATAACACGTCCTACAGATGTCTCAACCATGTGGCGTACACTTTGACCATCTACGATATCGTTTACCATCACCTTAACAGGTGCATGGAGGTCACAACGCTTTTCATTATATGCTATTATTGCCTCTTCAGGACCATAGAATGTAAGTCCCTCACCCTTTGCTCCAGGACGCATCTTTGTAATGTAATAGAGTCCAAGTACCATATCCTGTGAAGGTACTGTTATAGGAGCACCATTTGCAGGATTGAGGATGTTATGGCTCTGCAGCATCAGCAACTGTGCCTCAAGGATAGCCTCGTTAGACAATGGGAGATGGACAGCCATCTGGTCACCATCGAAGTCGGCATTGAACGCTGTACAAGCCAATGGATGCAACTGAATAGCCTTACCCTCGATAAGCTTTGGTTGGAATGCCTGAATACCGAGACGGTGAAGTGTTGGAGCACGGTTCAAAAGAACTGGGTGTCCCTTCATTACATTCTCAAGGATATCATATATGATTGGCTCACGACGGTCAACAATGCGCTTTGCACTCTTCACCGTTTTTACGATACCACGCTCAATGAGTTTACGTATGATGAATGGCTTATAGAGTTCTGCAGCCATAAGCTTTGGAAGACCACACTCACCCATATTCAACTCTGGACCTACCACAATAACGGAACGTGCAGAATAGTCAACACGCTTACCGAGGAGGTTCTGACGGAAACGTCCAGCCTTACCCTTCAGAGAATCTGACAGAGACTTCAAAGGACGGTTACTCTCACTCTTTACAGCACTGCTCTTACGTGAATTGTCGAAGAGAGAGTCAACTGCCTCCTGAAGCATACGCTTCTCATTACGCAGGATAACTTCTGGCGCATGTATCTCCATCAATCTCTTCAGACGATTGTTACGTATGATAACACGACGATAAAGGTCATTGAGGTCAGAAGTAGCGAAACGTCCACCATCCAATGGTACGAGAGGACGCAACTCTGGAGGTGTTACAGGCAATATCTTCATAATCATCCATTCCGGACGATTCTGCATTCCATCCTCACCACGACTTGAACGGAAAGCCTCTACTACCTGCAAACGCTTCAGAGCTTCTGTCTTACGCTGTACCGAACCTTCATTACTTGCCTGATCACGCAACTCATAAGAGAGGGCATCCAAATCAAGTTCTGCAAGGAGTTCGTATATAGCCTCAGCGCCCATCTTAGCAACAAACTTCTTTGGGTCACTATCTTCAAGAGAATAGTTAGAAGAAGAAAGACGATTGTCAACAATGTCAATATACTCTTCTTCCGTTATGAAGTCAAGACGATGTGAGCCATTCAGTTCTTCACCATTCTCATTCTTTGTCCCAGCAAGTTTACCAGGCTGGATGACAACATATCTCTCATAATAGATAACACTCTCCAGTTTCTTGGTTGGAATACCAAGAAGATAACCAATCTTGTTAGGCAGAGAACGGAAATACCAGATATGAGCAACAGGAACAACGAGTTCAATATGTCCTGCACGCTCACGACGTACTTTCTTCTCTGTCACCTCAACACCACATCTATCACAGACAATACCTTTATAACGTATGCGCTTATACTTTCCGCAAGCACACTCAAAATCCTTTGTAGGACCAAAGATCCTCTCGCAAAAGAGTCCATCACGTTCAGGCTTATATGTGCGGTAGTTTATGGTTTCAGGCTTGGTAACCTCACCAAAAGAGTTCTCAAGAATTTCTTCAGGAGAAGCAAGACCAATAGTAATCTTGGTGAAGTTATTTTTTATTTTACTTTCTTTCTTAAAAGCCATATATTTGGGAATTTACAGATTGACGAAAATGAATGAATTAATCCAATTTTACGCTGAGTCCAAGACCACGGAGTTCATGGAGCAGCACATTGAGAGACTCAGGTATTCCTGGTGTAGGAATATTATCACCCTTAACAATAGCCTCATAGGTCTTAGAACGTCCTGTTACATCGTCCGATTTCACCGTCAGTATCTCTTGAAGCACATGACTTGCACCGAATGCCTCAATAGCCCATACCTCCATCTCACCGAAACGCTGTCCACCAAACTGTGCCTTACCACCGAGTGGCTGCTGTGTGATAAGAGAGTAAGGACCGATAGAACGGGCGTGCATCTTGTCCTCAACCATGTGTCCAAGTTTTAGGAAGTATGTCACACCTACTGTAGCAGGTTGGTCGAACATCTCACCTGTCTCACCGTCATAAAGGTGCGTAGAACAATAGCGAGGCAAGCCAGCCTTGTCTGTCCATTCGTTGAGATCGTCAAGTTTTGCACCATCGAAGATAGGAGTTGCGAACTTAACACCCAAGCGCTTTCCTGCTGCACCAAGTACTGCTTCGAAAATCTGTCCGAGGTTCATTCGTGAAGGCACACCCAATGGGTTGAGTACGAGATCTACAGGACGACCATCCTCAAGGAATGGCATATCCTCCTGACGTACCACCTTAGAAACGATACCCTTGTTACCATGACGACCAGCGAGTTTATCACCAACACCAATCTTACGTTTCTTGGCAATATAAACTTTCGCCATCTGAAGTACACCGCTTGGCAAATCATCACCAATGGTTACAGCAAACTTCTGACGCTTGAGCTCTGCATCCATCTGCTTGTACTTCCTTATATAATTCATTATGAGTTTCTGAATCAAGGTATCAGTATGTTTATCTCCTGTCCACTCATTTGACTGCACGCCATCATATTCAAGATTAGCGAGCATAGCAGGAGTGAACTTGCTGCCTTTGGTTATCACCTCAGCATTTGTATAATCCTTGATACCCTGACATGTCCTACCCTTAGTAAGCTTCATCAGCTTCTCAATGAGTATCTCTTTCAGATCATCTGCCTTTGCCTGATATTCCTGATCAATCTTTGCAAGAATAACCTTATCCTGCTTCTTTGACTCGCGAGTCTTCACTGCACGAGAGAAGAGTTTCTTGTCGATAACAACACCGGAAAGTGAAGGATTAGCCTTGAGAGAAGAATCTTTCACATCACCAGCCTTATCACCAAAGATAGCACGCAGCAACTTCTCTTCCGGAGAAGGGTCGCTCTCACCCTTAGGTGAAATCTTACCAATCATGATATCGCCAGGCACTACGCGAGCACCAATGCGGATGATACCATTCTCATCAAGATCCTTTGTAGCATCCTCAGAGACATTAGGGATATCGGCTGTCAATTCTTCCATACCACGCTTTGTCTCGCGGACATCAAGAGAGTATTCATCAACATGAACAGATGTCAGGACATCATCACGTACGATACGCTCTGAAAGCACGATAGCATCCTCATAGTTATATCCCTTCCAAGGCATATATGCTACCAAAAGGTTACGACCCAATGCCAATTCACCATTTTCGGTTGCATATCCCTCCGTCAATATGTCACCAGCCTTGACACGCTGTCCTTTTTCACATATAGGACGCAGGTCAATAACCATATTCTGGTTGGTACGACGGAACTTTGGTATGCGATATTCTTTAACGGCAGGTTCGAAACTTACAAATTCCTCATCCTCTGTACGGTCATAAAGGATGCGGATAGTTGTTGCATCAACATATTCGATGACACCATCGCCTTCCGCCGTAATCATAGTACGTGAATCCTCACACACCTGACGCTCCAAGCCTGTACCTACGATAGGAGCATCATTGTGGAGCAGAGGCACAGCCTGACGCATCATGTTACATCCCATCAAAGCACGGTGACCATCATCATGCTCCAGGAAAGGAATCAAACCAGCAGAAACAGAAGCTATCTGCTGTGGAGAAACGTCCATGTGATCCACCTGTGAAGGAGGAACTACAGGGAAGTCAGCATTCTCACGACATTTAACGACTGCCCTGATGAATGTACCATCATCATTCAGCGGAGCATTACCCTGACCGATGATATGGTTCTCTTCTTCCTCTGCAGTAAGGTACACAACGTGGTCGTTATTCAAATCTACTACGCTATCCTTAACCTTACGATATGGGGTTTCGATGAAGCCAAGGTCATTAATCTGTGCATACATACAAAGAGACGAGATAAGACCGATGTTTGGTCCTTCAGGAGACTCAATAGGACAGAGACGACCATAGTGTGTATAGTGTACGTCACGCACCTCAAAACCAGCACGTTCACGAGACAGACCACCAGGACCCAGTGCAGAGAGACGGCGCTTATGTGTCACCTCAGCAAGAGGGTTTGTCTGGTCCATGAACTGACTCAATGGGTTGGTACCAAAGAAAGAGTTGATGACGCTTGATATTGTCTTTGCATTAATAAGGTCAGCAGGAGTAAACACTTCATTGTCACGAACGTTCATACGCTCGCGGATAGTGCGGCTCATACGGCTAAGGCCAATAGAGAATTGGTTAGCCAATTGCTCACCAACAGTACGTACACGACGATTAGAAAGGTGGTCAATATCATCAACGGTAGCGTTACTGTTGATAAGATTGATGAGATACTTTATAATCTCAATGATGTCCTCGTTGGTAAGAGTGCGGACATCCATACTTGTATTGAGACTCAGTTTCTTATTGATACGATAACGTCCTACCTCACCTAAATCGTAACGTTTATCCGAGAAGAACAAATTCTGTATTACCTCGCGTGCGCTTGCCTCATCTGCAGGATCTGCATTACGCAGTTGACGGTAGATATAATAGACAGCCTCCTTCTCAGAGTTAGCAGTATCTTTTGCAAGAGTATTGAAGATAATATCATACTTTGCAGCTGTATCCTCGTCTTTATGCACAAGGATAGTTGACTGCTCGCTGTCAAGAATATCCTGAATATTCTCCTCTGTTATTTCTGTTTCACGAGGCATAATAATCTCATTACGCTCCAGAGAAACAACTTCACCAGTATCTTCATCAACGAAGTCCTCTGCCCATGTCTTCATGATATGAGCAGCAAGCTTACGACCAACGAGATCCTTGAGAGTCTTTTTGCTTACTTTAACCTCTTCTGCAAGGTCGAAAATATTCAGGATGTCTTTATCCTTTTCATAGCCGATAGCACGGAGCAGAGTTGTCACAGGTAACTTTTTCTTACGATCAATGTAAGCATACATTACGTTGTTGATATCTGTTGCAAACTCTATCCATGAACCTTTGAAAGGAATAATACGTGCAGAATACAGCACCGATCCGTTTGCATGGACACCTTGACCAAAGAATACACCAGGAGAACGATGAAGCTGTGATACTACAACACGCTCAGCACCGTTTATGATGAATGTACCATTATTGGTCATGTAAGGTATTGTACCGAGGAATACATCTGAGATAATTGTCTCAAATTCTGTATGTTCCTCATCGTTACAATACAACTTCATCTTTGCCTTCAGGGGCACACTATATGTCAGTCCACACTCTAAACACTCCTCAATGGTATAGCGTGGTGGGTCGATAAAGTAGTCGAGGAACTCGAGTACATAATTATTACGAGTATCTGTGATAGGGAAGTTCTCAGCGAACACCTTATACAGACCATCTTTCCTACGCTCTTCAGGAGGAGTGTCCAATTGCAAGAATTCGCGGAAGGATTTTAGCTGCACGTCAAGGAAATCCGGATAAGGCATCGGGTTCTTAACGCGCGCAAAATTAATTCTGTTTTCTGCCTTCTTAGATGTCATTTGTTTTGTCTATGTAAAAATATGAAAAGGTTAGAATCCATCTACTTGATAGACTCCAACCTTTAGTAATTCTTCTTGTATCAGTCCGTTTTTCACGGACCCGCCAGAGGTGTTGATTACTTCAACTCTACCTTAGCACCAGCCTCTTCGATAGCCTTCTTGAGGTTCTCAGCCTCTGCCTTAGGCATACCCTCCTTGATGGTAGCAGGAGCACCGTCAACGAGATCCTTTGCGTCCTTAAGACCGAGACCACAAGCCTCCTTCACTGCCTTAACGACTGCAAGCTTGTTAGCACCTACTTCAGCGAGGACTACGTCGAATGAATCCTTCTCTTCAGCAGCAGCCTCAGCAGCACCACCAGCTGCTGGACCAGCTGCAACAGCAACAGCTGCAGCTGCAGGCTCAATTCCATACTCGTCCTTCAGGACCTGTGCGAGTTCATTTACTTCTTTAACGGTGAGGTTAACGAGTTCCTCAGCGATAGCTTTAATATCTGCCATGATTATTAAAATTTTAAATTGTTGTTTACTTGTTGTTAATTAATAATTTTGTTACTCTGGACGCTCTCCGAGGGTCTTAAGCAGCCCATGGATAGTACCAGCACCTGACTGCAAGCCAGAAACGACATTCTTTGCAGGAGACTGCAGCAGTGCAACAACTTCTGCAATGAGTTCGTTCTTGCTCTTTAATGCAGCAAGTTCTGCAAGTTTGTCTGCACCTACGAAGATGCTCTCTTCTGCATAAGCACCCTTCAGTGTTGGGTTGACATCCTTATATTCCTTCAAAAGTTTTGCAGGAACATTGGCTGTCTCACAGAACATAAGAGCCGTATTGCCCTTCAGTGTTGGATAGAGTTCAGAGTAATCTTTCTCAGCTGCATCAAAAGCCTTGATAAGAAGCTTGTTCTTAACCACAACGGTCTTGATATTCTGACCGAAGGCCTTACGACGCAAATCGCTTGTCTGCTGTGCATTCAGACCCGTCACATCTACGATGTAGAAATGTGGATAAGCCTTCAGCAAATCACCAAGCTGCGAGATAATAGTATCTTTTACTTCTTTCTTCATTGTTGTAAAAAACTTTTAGAGTTTAATCGGCTGATTTAGGATCAATCTTGATACCCTTACTCATTGTGCTTGAAATAAAGATACTCTTGATGTATGTACCCTTCGCAGCAGCTGGCTTCAGCTTGTTAACGGTAGAGATAAATTCTTTGGCATTTCCAGCAATAGCTTCAGCACTCATAGATACTTTACCTATTGAAGTGTGAATAATGCCAGTCTTGTCAACCTTGAAATCAATCTTACCAGACTTAACCTCCTTAACAGCTTTCGCAACATCCATAGTCACGGTACCGCTTTTTGGGTTTGGCATCAGTCCACGAGGACCAAGGATACGTCCAATAGGACCTATCTTACCCATACATGAAGGCATAGTGATAATGACATCAACATCGGTCCAACCGCCTTTGATTTTCTCGATGAATTCGTCAAGACCAACATAGTCAGCACCAGCCTCTTTAGCAGCAGCCTCCTGATCAGGAGTAACAAGTGCAAGCACACGTGTTACCTTACCAGTACCATTAGGCAGAGAAACAACGCCACGAACCATTTGGTTTGCCTTGCGAGGATCTACGCCCAAACGAACATCAACGTCTATAGAGGCATCGAACTTCGTTGTGGTAATCTCCTTTACAAGAGCGGCAGCCTCATTGATAGTGTACATCTTTCCCTGTTCTACCTTGCCGGCAACTGCTTTTTGATTTTTTGTTAGTTTACTCATTTTTGTTGAAGTTTTTTCGGTTCTAACGGCATTTATCGCTTTTGCGAATTAGCCTCCCGGAAATGTTAAATAAATCAGCGGACACTATGTCACAGCTATTATTACTTTTTTCGCATTAAGCTGGGAAATCACCCTTAATGGTGATACCCAGACTACGTGCTGTACCAGCAACCTGCTTCATAGCAGATTCAATGGTAAAGCAGTTAAGATCTTTCATCTTGTCTTCTGCTATAGCCTTAACCTGATCCCATGTAATCTCTGCCACCTTTTTACGGTTTGGAGATGCAGAACCAGACTTAATCTTGGCAGCCTCCTTCAACTGTACAGCAGCTGGAGAAGTTTTGATTACGAAGTCGAAAGATTTGTCTGCGTAATAAGTAATAACAACAGGGAGTACCTTACCAGCCTTGTCCTGAGTACGAGCATTGAACTCCTTACAGAAGCCCATGATATTAATACCCTTAGAACCCAGAGCAGGTCCTACTGGAGGAGAAGGATTGGCAGCACCGCCCCTAATCTGTAACTTAAGTTGTCCAGCAACTTCTTTAGCCATCTTGTTGTTATTTTAATTATTTATTAATAGAAAGGGATCTTTTGGAAGCATTATATTTAAAGATCCTCAGTCGTCTTCTTAACCTTCTTTTTCTACCTGCATGAAATTCAGTTCCATTGGTGTATCACGACCGAAGATTTTTACAACCACCTTCAGTGTGCGTTTCTCTTCGTTTACAGCCTCAATAGTTCCGATGAAACCGCTGAAAGGACCATCTGTTACCTTTATTGTTTCTCCAGCAATATATGGTATATCCATTTCTTCAGTCAGTGCTGTTTCTTCAGCAGCACCAATCATACGATTGATATCAGACTGACGTACAGGTGTTGGACTATCCATACCGCCAAGGAATCCCATACAATTAGGCATAAAACGCAATGTGTGAGCTGTGTCACCAATCATTTCTGCCTCCACAAAAAGATAACCCGGTAACGAAGTCTTTTCTTTTATGACACGCTTGCCGTTTTTCAGCACTGCATGTTTTTCCATAGGTAACAGTACCTGTGCTACATGCTTCGCCAACTCAGGATTGTGAGCACATTCTTTCTCAATATACTCCTTGAGTTTAGCTTCCTTGCCGCTTACTGCGCGCATAGCATACCATTTGAATCCTTGTTCCTGCATTATGAATACCCTTCTTTAATTATCAATTAGGATATATGGCACTCATCAAAGAACGGAAAATAGAATCCATGCCAAAAACTACCAAAGCAATAACCAACGAAGCAGACAACACCACCATTGCAGAGTGTGTCAACTGCTGACGTGTTGGCCAAGTAGTTTTATGCGCAAGCTCCTCATAGCAAGCCTTGCAGTAGTTAACTATCTTATTCATGACTTTTATTTTATTAGCACGGGAGGAAGGAATCGAACCCTCATTGACGGTTTTGGAGACCGCTTTCCTACCATTGAAAGACTCCCGTAGATAAAGTTCCTGCAGTCATGCGAAGCATACAGGAACTTTTTTATATTTGTCTGTTTAGACGTTCTTGGATTAATCCTCGAATACTTCTGTAATCTGACCAGAACCTACGGTACGACCACCCTCACGGATAGCGAAACGCAGACCAGCGTTCAGAGCTACAGCGTAGATGAGTTCTACAGTAATCTCTACGTTATCACCAGGCATTACCATCTCAACACCTGCTGGGAGAGTGATCTCACCTGTGCAGTCCATTGTGCGGAGATAGAACTGTGGACGATATTTGTTTCCGAATGGAGTGTGACGGCCACCCTCTTCCTTCTTCAGAACGTAGATAGAAGCCTTGAACTTCTTGAATGGCTTGATCTGTCCTGGATGGCAAAGTACCATACCACGCTTGATTTCGTTCTTGTCGATACCACGGAGAAGCAGACCAACGTTATCACCAGCCTGACCCTCATCAAGGATCTTACGGAACATCTCAACACCTGTTACTGTTGACTTCTTGTCCTCACCGAGACCGAGGAGTTCAACTTCGTCACCAACGTGGATACGACCTGTTTCGATACGACCTGTAGCAACAGTACCACGACCTGTGATTGAGAACACGTCCTCAACTGGCATCAAGAATGGTTTGTCAAGGTCACGCGGAGGATCCTGAATCCATGTGTCGCAGGCATCCATCAGCTCCATAATCTTCTCTTCCCACTTCTCTACACCGTTCAGCGCACCGAGAGCAGAACCACGGATGATAGGAGTATTGTCACCGTCGAAATCATACTGATCGAGAAGCTCACGCATTTCCATCTCAACGAGCTCAAGCATTTCCTCATCGTCAACCATGTCACACTTATTCAGGAATACAACCAAACGTGGAACGTTTACCTGACGAGCGAGAAGCACGTGCTCACGAGTCTGAGGCATAGGACCATCAGTAGCAGCAACAACGATGATAGCACCATCCATCTGAGCAGCACCAGTTACCATGTTCTTGACATAGTCGGCGTGTCCTGGGCAGTCAACGTGAGCATAGTGACGTTTAGCCGTCTGATACTCTACGTGTGCAGTGTTAATAGTGATACCGCGCTCTTTCTCTTCAGGAGCATTATCGATCTGGTCGAAAGACTTAACCTCAGAGAGGCCCTTCTTTGCGAGCACAGTTGTGATAGCAGCGGTGAGAGTTGTCTTACCGTGGTCAACGTGACCAATGGTACCAATGTTTACGTGAACCTTGTCACGCTGGAAAGTCTCTTTTGCCATTGTTTTTGTTTGATTAAATTATGTTATTAAATAAATATGGAGCTGTATCTGAGAGTTGAACTCAGGACCTCTTCCTTACCAAGGAAGTGCTCTACCACTGAGCTAATACAGCGTCGTTGTTCCACTCTCCTCTCGGGCTCTCTATCATTTGAGCGGAAAACGGGACTCAAACCCGCGACCCCCAGCTTGGAAGGCTAGTGCTCTATCAACTGAGCTATTTCCGCGAAAAACTTTGCGAGGACGTTTGCTTCTTTGCAAGTCTCAAATTAAAATTTGATGGAATCACAAGAACAAGCGTTTCCGCAAATTTCTTTGGTGGGTGGTGATGGATTCGAACCACCGAAGTCGAAAGACAGCAGATTTACAGTCTGCCCCATTTGGCCACTCTGGTAACCACCCTTTTCATTTTGCACCCGCACATCTCACGATTCGCATCGCCCTTCTTGAGGGAGCCTCTTGTCGGATTCGAACCAACGACCCCGAGATTACAAATCACGTGCTCTGGCCAACTGAGCTAAAGAGGCATATCCCATCCCGAATTCAGACACTTGAGTATCCTGTGGGAATTTGCGGGTGCAAAGGTACGTATAATTTTTTAAATCACCAAACTTTTTTCAAAGAATTTTAATGATTTCTTGATTTTTCTTTAATTTTGGTCAATTTTACCTTCAATGCGTCCACACATAAGTCGATGCCTTCCTCAAAAGTATCGCATGTTTTTTCCACAAATTGTGTTCCGCCAGGTATAGCCACACTAATGCTTGTTGTTTTGTTCATAGCGGTTTGTGGCTTTTCGACCTTAAATTGCACCTCTACTTTCTTTATATCTTCGTAAGACCTTGAGAGTTTTTCTACTTTCTTTGTAGCGAACTCTTGTAATTTCTCTGTTGCGTCGAAATGGACAGCCTGAATTTTAATCTCCATAGTCATTTAAGTTTTATAGGTTTTATAACTGTGAGTTTTTGCCCTCCCTGGGGTGGGCTTCTGCATAACTTCGTTTCAGCTCCTCAAAGGTGACATGAGTGTAAATCTGTGTTGTTTTAAGACTTTCATGCCCCAGCAGTTTCTGTACGCTTCCCAATTTTGCATTGTGATTTAGCATTACAGTTGCGAAGGTATGTCTCAACACGTGTGGAGAGCGTTTTTTCTGTGTTGTGACAAAAGAGAGGTAGTGAGTTACAATGTTGTACACCATAGAAGCAGTCATTGCTCCACCGTTGTCACCTCTGAAGAGAGCGTGGCTATCGTCTGTTGCTGGAATGTTTTCATCTCTCAGCTGTTGGTAGTATTTGATGGTTTCAACCATCTCCTCCCCCAACGGGACAATGCGTTGCTTCCTTCTCTTTCCCGTCACTTTTATCTCACGGTTGATGAGATTTACATCTTCATCTCTGAGAGCCACCACCTCTGCTCGTCGGATTCCTGTCGAATATAAGAGTAATAATAATGTACGCGCACGTACATCTTTTATATCTCCTAAATTCCAATCCAGCTTATCAAAGAGATTGTCAGCCTCCTCCTCTCTGAGGAAAGTCGGCAATACTTTCTCTTTTTTAGGTCCTGTGACTTTGTGAGCGGGATCACGTTCCACGACACCTTTTCTTAGGGCGTAGCGATAAAGTGATTTTACCGCAGATAGTTTCTTACATGCATAAGAGGCTTTCTGCCCCTTCTCCATCATGTCCTCTATCCAGTCGCGAATTACATCGCTGTCAACGCCCTCGGGCTTCAAATCGTTGTCGAGTTTCTTGAGAAATGCTGTGTAGTCGCTCAATGCATCACGGTATGTTTCCACTGTTCGAGGCGACGCATCACGCTCTGCTTGCATGTATCTCAGAAAATCTTCAACAATCATGATGCGAATTTACGCAATAAAATTCAGATTGCCAAAAGAATTAACCTTAATTAAGAAAAAAGGTTGTTAAGCCTCCTCTGCGCGACGCAGTTGCTGTACATAGATGGCATGTTCCATCTTGAGTCTCTTCAATACAGAAGGCTTGTTGAACTGCTGACGTGCACGGAGTTCCTTTACGACACCAGTCTTTTCAAACTTTCTCTTGAATTTCTTGAGGGCTCTTTCGATGTTTTCGCCTTCCTTTACAGGTACAATAATCATCTGTCTTTTTGTTTTTTAATTGTTAATAATATGATAGTTAAGCCTATTTCCCATACGCGTACATACGTACATGGTAGAGAAAAAGCGGGTGCAAAGGTAATATATTTTTTTTATCCCACCAAAAAAATCCTCAAAAAGTTGTTTAATCACAATCTTTTCCGTACCTTTGCATTCGAATTATTAACTCTAAATTACATTTTTCCACATAAAGACAATGAATTTAAGCAAGAATCCATGGAGTTGGGTACCCTCATTATATTTTGCGGAGGGCATACCATATGTAGCAGTAATGACTATAGCTTTAGTCTTGTATAAGCAGTTAGGACTTTCCAATACCGAAATAACCTATTACACATCATGGTTATACCTCCCTTGGGTTATAAAGCCTTTATGGAGTCCTTTCATTGACCTTATAAAGACAAAGCGTTGGTGGATTACCTCTATGCAGCTTCTTATTGGAGCAGCCTTTGGAGGTGTTGCCTTCACTATTCCAACAGACTTCTGGCTGCAAGGCACCCTTGCATTCTTTTGGCTGATGGCTTTTTCCAGTGCCACCCATGATATTGCAGCAGATGGATATTATATGTTAGCCCTTGACAGCCACGAGCAGTCTTGGTTTGTAGGCATACGAAGCACCTTCTACCGCCTTGCGATGATTGTAGGTCAGGGTGTGCTGGTAATGATAGCCGGAACGCTTGAGATTATTTTCCGTAACCAGATAGCCTACTCGTGGAGCTTGCTATTCTATGGTTGCTGCGGACTTTTCATAGCCATTTGGATATGGCATGCTTATATTCTTCCCCACCCCGCTGAAGATGGCATTCGAGAAGGCGTTTCTGCCAGCACCATTCTTTCCGACTTTAAGGATACTGTAAAGACATTCTTCCAGAAGGAACAGGTAATGGTAGGCATTCTGTTTATGCTGCTTTATCGCATGCCAGAAGGACTTCTCGTAAAAATCTCCACTCTGTTCCTGATAGATAGTGAGAGCAATGGAGGATTGGGGCTTTCACCTCAGGAATTAGGCTTTGTACAGGGAACCGTCGGAGTCATCGGATTAACACTTGGTGGTATCCTTGGTGGTCTCGTAGCAAGTAAGGACGGTTTGAAGAAGTGGTTGTGGCCTATGGTATGTGCCATCACCCTTCCAGACATTGTGTATGTCTTCATGGCTTACGCTCTTCCATCCAGCCTGATGATTATAAATATTTGCGTTTTCATTGAGCAATTTGGCTACGGATTCGGCTTCACAGCTTATATGCTATACCTTATTTATTATAGCAGAGGCGAATATAAGACATCCCACTATGCCCTTTGTACTGCTTTTATGGCTTTGAGCATGATGATACCAGGATTATTTGCCGGTGCCCTTCAGGAGGCTGTCGGATACCGCATGTTCTTTATCATCGTTATGGCTTTCTGCAGCGTAACCTTCATTATGGCATCGCTCTTAAAAATCGATCCGTCCTTCGGATGCAAAGATAAACAAGATAGCACAAACTAATAATTATAATATACACCAATACTGTCTGCCATACTGATAATCTGACTTCCAGGTTTGAGTATGGCAGATTTTTTATCCATACCAAGGAAGTATGCATCCCATGCACCACCATAGTCAGAGGTTTCAGCAATGGCACTCCCACCAATAAACCTATCGCCAATACTATTATCAGGAAAGCAGCAGGCGTCACGATAAAATTCGTCAACAAGAAGTATGTCGGGAAATTGCCGAAATAGTATGCTACCAGCGGAGCCACTCCCAGTTGCGCAGTAAATGAGATAACCACCAACCCCACAACTCCATCGTACAATATCCTCCAACATATCGTCTTTAAGGAAGGAGGAACCGAATCCTTTTCTCTATATGTCAGGAATCTGAATATCGGTGCATATAGCAATAGGATTCCCGTCACAGCGGCAAACGACATCTGGAATCCTACATCAAACAGCCATTGTGGCGAAACCACCAATAGCAATGCGGCAGAACACATCAGTATATCCATACTCGTTGTATTTCTGGCAAGCATCCTCACTATGCAATATATCGTCAGCATCACAGCAGCCCTTAAGAGGGAAGGCTGAAAGCCTATCAACAATACGAACGCCCATATAGCAAGAAGTTCCACAAAGACAGACAGCCCTGGAAACCTTCTCGTAGGAAGCAGGTAGGTGAGCACCATAAACAATATCCCTAAATGCATCCCCGATAGAGCCAGTATATGAGCCCCTCCGCTGGCAGAGAATGTTTTCCGCACCTCCTTGCTAAGTCCCTTTTTCTCGCCCAGGGTCATAGCGGCAACTATATCATAGGTATCGCCAGAAAGCCCTTCTTCAACGTATTTTGAGGTCAGCAGTTGCCTTTTCTTCCCCATCTCGGCAACTATCTTTTCTACATAAGGAACTGACGATGTCGGAGAACTGTCACTATTCCGTATCAGGAAGACGCCCAAGACTATTAGCGCACCCATCAAGAATACTGACGCTACCCTTCCCCATCGCCTCAGCAAGGCAGACAGAAAGAGTAGCGCCAACAGTATATACGCGATATAGGCATTGCTAACCGGAATATCTATCAATCGCCCGGCAGCAATGCCTATTACTATCATTATCAGTGCGCTACGCACTTTTTACCGTTTTGTATATAAATTCCCTTGGTTGGTTTTTCCTTCAGGCGGATGCCCTGCAGGTTGTATATTGCTCCATCCTCCTTCTGTCCGTCAGCAATATGAGAAGAGATGCCCGTTGGAGTTGGGTTATAAGGACGTCCGAACACATAAGACTTTGCACCTGGATATGTTGCATTATATCCAAACAATCCGTATGCAGTACCACCAGGAACTTTCCATGAGCCATCAGTCTTATAGAAACCTACACCCCTGTCGCCATTACGGAACTCATATAGATTTTTATATGCTGCTTGTCTTCCCGTGATAGTTGGGATAGAATCGCAATAGAATCCCTTAACATATGTCGAACTTGGCGTTGCAGTCGCAGTTAATGCTGTTGGTACAAAAACAGGGCTCTCAACCTTAGAGTTAAATATCACAGGGCTGTTGGCTCCTATTACCTTTCCTGCTGCAATGGCAGAAACCCTTATGGTGTCATATCCTTCCGCATACTCATATCCTGTTACAGAATAAGCAGTAACACCTTCCGGCACTTTCACAGGATATGTTACATACAGAGCACCCCAGTATTTTCCCATATTATCTGGAGTATTCTCCACCTCAAAGGTTTCAGCAGTTATTTTCTTTGACTCACGCAGGTTAATTCCTAAGTGTGGTGGCTGGTTATAGCAGCAGTTTTCTGCTATTATCTGTGCTCTGTAGTCAATGTCATCCAGCAGATGTGGCACGATATAGTCTGTCTGATAGTTTGTAGCATTCACAACTAATTGATAGCCAGAAGTACCACCTGTTGTCCATTGTATCACCTCCTCGCGCCAGTCACCAAAGACATCTCCTAACAGGCAGGCATTATTCTTTGAGGCATTATTTCTGTTTCCATATGTATAGTTTCCGCCATTTACGCAACCAAGCAGACGATCGAAGTTCTTCGAAGAAGTGTTCCACGTCTCAAGGCAGCTCTTACCCCAGAAGTCATCGCCAAGGGTTCCTGTCCAGTATATCCTGTCCTGAGCAGCAGCGCCGCCGCCCCAGGTTTTTGAGTCGATAACGCTATTGCCGTCCTTATCAAAGACATTAGCCCACGCAGATGCCTGCCAAAGAGCATCATCCCTCTCAGGGTCGAAGTTTGCCATGAAGCCGCGACCAGTATCGCTTGATGCCGTCTTGCGGAGCAGCAGCTGTCCGGTAGTAGCATCACGATAATCCATACCAAACTGTCCCTTTTCATGCACCATGAAGCACTCCATTCCTGGACGGGAAGGGTCGAAGTCGCTGACATGCAGGGCATCACCATGCCTAAGTCCTGTACGATAGAGTGTTGTACCATCAGCCTTCAGGGCACCAGAGCCGAAGGTTATCTCCTGCTTGCCGTCATAGTTCACGTCAGCAACCGAGAACCAGTGGCAGCCTTCGCCATATACTGTGGTTGAAAGGCTCTTTGTTGTTCCATTGGCATACTTCACCTCACCATTATTTGCTGCAAGCGCCCTATGTAGCCAGCGGAGAGTCAGGTTTGCGCCATCCCAGTCATAAGCCCCTATAAAGGCACCATTATAATATCCACGCGAGAAGATTGCACTTGGATTAGCATTCTTTCCGTCCAGCCATGCAATGCCGGCAAGATACCTCTCAGAGCGGTTTTGGTCGCTGTCACCCCAGTATGCAGAACCGGCAGCATAGTCGGTATGATAAGGAATCGTCTGCAATTCCGCACCATTGCGTCCGTCGAAGACAGTAATCCATTCCTCTCCCTCTACCTGCTTTCCTCTTGAGTTCAAGTAGCTGCCAGTCGGATTGTTATCTACACTGAGGTAATTACCCTCACCATCTACGGCTCCATGTCCTGTCTTTATCATGAATTCTCCGAAGCCGTCACCGTCAAGGTCCCATGCCACGAAGGAAGAAGTGTGTGCTGAAGAGAACATATTAGGACCGCCAGTCAGAATCCACAAGCGTTTGCCGTTCATCTTGTAACATGCGAAATATTCAGGAGAAGTAGTACCGTTTGAGGCAGCATCCTTTTCGTTGGAAGGACTCCACTTCAGTATTATCTCATACTCACCGTCGCCGTCCATATCGCAGATAGAGGCATCATTAGGGGTATATGAAGCACCTCTACCCCATTTGTCTGTAGGAGCACCACCTTCGAGGTCTATGTATGTCACCTGTGAAGACCAAGCCTTACAGGTATCTCTCTCTACTATCTCTCCGTCTCCGTTGTAAACCTCAAGACGGTAGTATGTCGATGTTCCTCCACCAGTATCGGCAAAGTTCGTCTTACCCACGATGAAGTTTCCGCTGTTCAGATTTGTATTTATATTAGTAGCGCTTAAACCCTTATACAGCTTAAATCTGTAGTTTCTGTCATCATACGCCCTTGAGCGCCATGAAACGAGGTTTCCAGAGCCTCCAGATTGTGACAGGTTCACAGCCACCAATCCTCGCTTCAGAGGAGTTGCCTTACCCTTGGGAGCAGTGTTTGTAACGATGAAACCGATATAAAATGTGAATTCCACCTCGTTTCCGTTCTTTACGTTTACCGTCAATGTGTGAGTAGTCTGATTATATTCTGTTGCAACGCTGTAACCCTCAGCCAATCCTGCCTGCAAAGCAGCGGTAAAGCCACTTGGGTCACCATACATTTTCTTTCCAAAACGCGCGGTTTCACCATACTTCAGCGACTTGATGGCATCAAAGAGGTTCACCTCCTCTGTTCCGCTGCCGACATTTCCCTGACACTTTAGGCTTGTGAGATAATGGCTGGCATCATATATCTCAGAATCTATCTCACCCTCAATCACGACATTGCGGAAAGCCATTGCCTTGCTGGTATCTACATTATAAATATAAATCAGCATCAGGAAGCCCTTCTCGCTACTGTAGTTATTCACATAATAAGAATGATGGCTGAAACCAGTGCTGTTTTCTTTTGTTATCTTGTTCCTGAGCGGAGTAATAACATCCACACTCTCCTCCGTTCCGCCGCTAATCTTAGTGACTACTGTCGCATTACCGCCATCAGTACCTACCTTGGCAGCATCAAACGAAATCTTTGTAGGCTTAAACTTATGACCGCTGGCAGGAGTCACCATAAAGGCAAGGTTATGATAACCTGTCTTCGCTGTTGCCTTTTCCGTTGGCTTATACCTTGTAAATGCTGGATTATATGCCACTGTTTCATATCCAGTATCAGCATTGCTGCCAGCCATAAGACCGTCATTAGTCAACTTCGAGCCCATAGTGTAAGCAGCAGAAACCATTTCGGCATATCCCGCATCACCGGTAACGACCGCCGTAGCGTCACCATTTGCCCACGCCACCTTCACCCGCTGCGCATACATCATAGCAGGCACAAAGGTTAAAAGGAATAAAAGAGTCTTTCTCATCTTGTTTATTTAGAATTAGTTAATAAGTCTCCTAAGTTTGAGGGTACAAAGATACAATTAAGTTTTGAGAAATGCAAGAAAAAAGCGAAAAAAGCGATGGAAACCCTGAGAACTAAGGTAATTAACTCAACTTTCGCAAGCTTCAGTTGAAAGGGAAGTGAGAAAGGGAGTGAAAAGGGGAACTTGAAGATAGAAAAAATCTTTTCCTTCGAAAGGTTTTATATTCAAGGGCTTTGAACTTATATTCAAAGCCCTTGAATTACTGTCCAAAGCCCTTGGACATGTGTTTCAAGCCTTTGAACATAAAATCCATAACGGGGTAAATAATTTTTTACCGCCTTCAAAATAATATTTCAAAACGTAAAAAAGAAAAAAATCCCCTTGACGGGAGAACCGTCAAGGGGAGAAAACGATTTTAATATATTACAACTATTACTTTACAGTAACCTTAGTCACCTTAACATAGCCGTTAGCGTATGTAGCGACCTTGATTGCAATGCCCTGAGGAGTTGATGTTGCAACACCGTTGAGGTCGTAGTAAACAACCTTAACAGGAGCCTCAGCTGGCTCGTTGCTCTGCTGTACCTTCTCAATTGCAGTAATCTGGTCAGCAAGTTTAGCTGCTGCTGCTGCATAGTCGAAGCCTTCTAACTTACCTGTCAAAACAAGTTTAGCGTCATCAACTCTTGCGAAGCCACCGTTTACACGTGCATGAGCACCGAGGAGGATAGAGCCAAGAGTAGCGTCATCATTTGCCTCTGGTGTTACGTCAGCAAACTCGCGTGGGATATTTGTATCACGAGAGAATGAATTGTCTTCTGCACCTGGGTTCTGACCATCATAATACTTCTTAACCTGAGCATCACCTTCGCCAACGTAAGCGTAAGCCTCGTGTGGATTACCACCGTCTTCACCAACGATGATAGAAACAGTAGCCTTAGCCATAGGAAGCATGATATACTGACTAGCGTCATACTCATGAGTACCCCAGTCTGTTCTGATACTTGCCTCAATTACTGGCTTGAGAGCCGTAGCACGCTCACCACCCCAAGAAGAGATTCCATAAGAAGGACCAACGTTACCCTGTATCTTCTCGATTGTCCAACCTGGGAAGCCATTTACTGTACCAGGCCAACCTTCTGTGCAATAGAAGCCAAAGTTCTGGATGAAGTTTGTTGCATCGATTGTTACAGCCTCTGTAATGCCAGTATCTTCGTTTGTTTCTGGGTCGAGAAGTGGCTTGTTGAATGGATCACCTGCTGCACACTGGTCATAGATAGCCTTTGTGATGCGGAGCTTGAGCTGAGATGCTATCTCCTGATCATCGCTGACAACATTACCTGCTGCAAGAACGTATTCGTCATCAACCTTTGTTTCGTCGAGAGAAACGAGCTGAGCTGCAAGACCAGCAATCTGCTTGGTCAGAAGACCAACACAAGTATTCTTCATGTTATTGAAGAGAGCACTGTTATTCTCAAGGTTTGTTGTTGCGCTGACAAGTTCCTCATCCTCAAGGTCAGAAGGATCTACACCTTCATAAGTTGCAACACCTTCTTCAAGTTTCTTGTAGCTTTCAAGCTGCTCATACTTTGTACCGATAGCACCAGTGAACTGCTCTACTGCTGCTGCATAAGCTGTCTTGAAGCGTGGGATGTACTCGAAACGAGTCTCCATTGACTTTGTGAGACCTTCAACCTCTGCAATAGCGTCCTTGAACTCTTCCTCAGTAGTCATGTCAATCTTTTCCTGATCCTCATACTTAGCGATAACTTCTTCCAAAGCAGTCTTTGTTGCGCCATTATACATAGGATCAGCAACCTTTGCGAGTGTAGCCTTAGCAGCCTTCACAGCAGTTGCAAGCAGTGCATAGAACTTAACTGCACGAGAACCTGGCTGGATGATAGAGAGGTTACCAATCAGAGTCTCACCTGCTGGTGAACCGAACCTTACGATATAGTTGCCTTCTGCTGGACAATCCCAAGCGAATGTGAACTTATCAGCCTCGTAGCTTGCACCACGGCTTCCTTCCATATTTACAGGAGAGGTATTGAATACCTTGTCAACATAAACTTCTGTACCTGTCTCGTCAAGAACCTGAAGATGAATCTCACGAGAAATATTTTCCTTCCAGTTTGCAGCATACAAAGTGAATTCGTGAGTAGCCTGTGCCAGAGCGAGCTTTGGAGCACCTTCGCCAGCAGCAGCACCATACTGTATGAAGCCGTTTGGCCACTGACCGTTACAGTAGTAACCAATCTTCAGACCCTTCAGACCGAGGTCGTTGAAGATACGTGTACCATTGTAGTTGAAATCAGTATCAAATGCACGCATTTCACCAGCTTGCCAGAGTTCCCAACCAGATTCAGCCTTTGGTGAACGGTTGTTACCTGCACCGCCGAAAGAAGGATCTACTAAGATGTTCTTATCGTCAGGTACATCACCTTCAGTCTTCTCATAGGTATTTATAACAACACCTGCGAACATTGTCTCTGAGTAGCCAGTTGACAGAACTGTATAGCGAAGAATTACATTCTGCTCAGTCTTGTTGTCATATTCGATAGTGAACTTCTCCATACTTGCAGGACCTCCATCAGGAGTAACCTCAGAAGTAGTCTTCTCCAAGGAAGCAAGAACATTCTCACCTTTTGCATCGAGAATCTCAAACTTTACACTCTGACCTGCACCTTTATAACCAGATGCCAAGAAGTCTATATGAAGCAGACCTACAGGGAGAGTTGCTGCATAACCCTCTATGTTACCATAGGTAGCTGTACTGTAGCAATGAGTCTCAGCACCTTTAGTAGCACGCATATAGAGCACCTTCTGATAATCACCAGAACCGTACCCGAAAATACGTGGACCAGAACCCTGAGAAGTACCTGAAGCACGAACTTCGCCTTCACCTTTATCATCCTTGTCGATAACAGCTGTCCAACCTGTAGGAATTGTGTTAGCTGCGTCATTGTCGAAGAGGATAGTCTGTACAGGAGTGATTATTTCCTCAGCCACCTTTGGCTTACCAGCCTCGAACTTGACATTGTAACCAGTATAATCTTCACTAAAATTCTGTCCCTTGTCAGTTACAACAGTTGAAGCATCGATTTTAACCTCGTTCGTCTTTGAAAGTTCTGTGTCCTTTACGCGTACAAGAACAACTGTATCAGAAAGTTCTTCCTGACCTTCCTTGAGAACGAGTTCTTCCTCTGTATTACCATTGAGAAGTACTGCCTTAATATCGGATGTTCCGACCTTTTTGTCGAATACGAATGTGAATTCATTCAGATTCTTGTCGATAGAGAAAGCGTTCTTCTTAGGATTAGAAGATATCAATTCAGCAGGCTGCCACAAATCAGACATAATCTCGTCGAGAGCAGTATTGTTTGTCACTTCTACATTCTCGAAGTTGAAAAGACTTGCTGGTGACTCTATCGAACCTTTGAACTTAATCTGCTTTTCGTCAGTTGGGTTAGTGAAAGACACAGAAACTTCATTTTCATCTGTCAGCTCATATTGTTCTGCATCTACAAAGATATAGAGGCAGCCATCACTATGATACTCAATAGCCTCTACTGTAGCATCTTCACCATCAACTTTTACTGATGCGAAAGACAAATCGTCAAAGCACAGTCTTCCCTTCTCTGAAGCATTGGCAAGATCAGCGATATTGGTGTTATTGCCAAAGTTAATCTTAATAGCATACATGCCAAACTCAGCAGAAGCAATAGCATTAGTCTCAGTAAGAACGACGTCCTTAATAAAGAACAAACCAGGATTGTAAACGCTGAGAGACAGGAAGAACTTGTCTGCCAACTCACCCTTGTTATAAACATCCTTCTGTTGCTGTTCGCTGGCAAAAACGAATTTCTTGGAATAGTTTACAAACGCATCAGAATTGAAGTTCTCAGCCTCAAGACGCTGCTCTGCACCATTATAGTCGAGCAGAGAAATGTCAGCATTGTCCTCACCCTGCAACAGCAGTGTTGACAACTTACAATTAACGTCATTTGTACCGTCATTGTAAGTCTTGCTACCCTTCAGCCAGAAGCTAAGACGATAAATCTTGCCCTCCTCTAAAGGCAGGTTACGGAACTTGACGGCACGTTGCCATCTTTCGGTGTTGCACAGAAATGCATCAGTGTTGGAAAAGACCAGAGCACCGTCACTAACAGAGCGCTCATCTCCTTCCTGACTGTTGATGTACTCGTAGAAACCTACAGCACTTGGGTCAGCAGTTTGTTCTGAATCAAAATGCTGCTCAAACACTACTTTTTCATCTGCCCGTACACCGAGACAGGTAAGAAGTAATGTTACCATGAAAAGTAAACTCTTCAGTTTCATAACATTTAGATTTTAAAAAGTTAATAAATAAGAAAAATAAAAAATAATTAAATTAATAAATTAATAAATTAATAAATTAAACATTAAGGTATAATTTTTCGCCTTCAATTCTTAATGGAGCCACCTTCAGGCTGCGCAACCAGGTAATACCATTGGATGGCACACAGTCGTGGTGGAAGAGATACCACTGTCCCTTGTACTCTGTTATGCAGTGGTGAGTTGTCCAGCCTACAACCGGCTGCAACAGTTCGCCTGCGAAAGTAAACGGACCGTAAGGATTGTCTCCTATTGCATAACACAGCAGATGGCTGTCGCCTGTGCTGTATGAGAAGTAATACTTACCATTCATCTTGTGCATCCATGATGCCTCGAAAAAGCGATGAGGGTCATTTGCCTTCAAAGGTTTGCCGTCATTATCAAGGATGACAACTGGCTTTGGAGTCTCGGCAAACTGCATACCATCGGCAGTAAGACGGGCTACACGAGAAGGCAGAGCCTCTGCATCACCCTCTGGCAAGTAGGCATTCTCAAGGATTTTGTTGTCCTTATATCTTTGAAGCTGTCCACCCCATAGACCTCCGAAATAGATGTAAACCTCTCCGTCCTCATCCTTAAAGGCACATGGGTCGATGCTGTATGAGCCATACATAGGATATGGTTCTGCCTTGAAAGGACCTTCCGGCTTGTCGGCAATGGCAACACCAAGATGGAAAAGGCCGTTATAGTCTTTTGCAGAGAAATAGAGGTAGTACCTTCCGTCCCTACCCTTGCAAACATCACTGTCCCAAAGCTGACCGGCAGCCCAAGGCACATCTTCCAAAGCGAGGATTACACCATGATCGGTAACTTCGCCATTTTCTATGTCATCAAGAGAAAGGACATGATAGTCCTTCATCTGGAAATGACCGCCATCATCATCTTCTGACGCGCCACTATCCCAATCGTGAGAGGGATAGATGTAAACTCGTCCGTCAAAGACTTTTGCAGCGGGATCTGCCATATAATCGGCAGGAAAGAGATAACGTGGATACATATTTTAGTTTAAAGTTAAAAAGTTAAGTTACTTACTGAACAGTGCTTCTATCTTCTTCACGACAGGTTTTTCATTTTTCTGTCTGTCGAAGAGAAGCGGATAGTTGGTTCTGCCTGCTACTGGGAAGTTGTTGAGCCAGGACTGCCCATCTTCTATACCCCACAGTGTTACGCGGCTTATCTGGTTACGATGCTTGTAGTATATCTTCCATAAGTCCATCCACCTGTCATCTATCTTCTTCAGGGAGTCAGCAGGAATATTGCCATCCTTGTAAGGATTGTACTTCTCCTGATACTTGAAATTCTGTGCGATGTCGGCACCTCCGAACTCCTTAGGATTAGGCAGGACATTAAGGTCGAGCTCTGTCATCATCACCTTCACGCCTTCTGCTGCAAAGGCATCGATGCTCTTCTCGTATTCTGAAAGCTTTGGATAGTCGAGACCATTATGGCTCTGCATGCCGATAGCATCGATACGAATGCCTTTCTTCTTGAAGTCACGAATTATCTCGCAATACTTTTCACGCTTTTCCCTTGCAGACATAGTGAAATCATTCAAGTACAGCTCAGCATCAGGGTCTGCCTCCATAGCAGCGCGGAAGGCTATCTCTATGAATTCAGGACCGATAATCTTAAAGAACTCTGACTTGCGATATTCTCCATTGTCCAGGATTGCCTCATTGACAACATCCCAACCCAGCACCTTACCTTTAAAGTGGGTCATAACTGCCTTGATGTGCTCCTGTATTCTCTTTACTAATACTTCACGAGAGCAGGGATTACCCAATTCGTCCTTGAAGAACCAGCGAGGAGCCTGTGAATGCCAAAGGAGGCAATGACCCGTCAAAGTCATATTGTGTGCCTGAGCATATTCTACCAACCTGTCAGCCTGACGATAGTCGAACAATCCCTCATTGGGCTGCAACTCTTCCGCCTTCATGCAATTCTCTGCAACGACAGCATTGAAGTGCTTATCTACTATGGCGTTAATCTTTGGGTCATTGGCACGAACCTGAACAGTATTCATGGCAGTACCAATGAGGAAATGCTTTCCTACAGTCTCACGAAGCCCATCTGCCAGCATGGTATTTGCAAGCATCAGGCTGAGAAAACTTGTTATAATTCTTAATTCAAAATGCATAATTCATAAATATTATTATCGGTTACTGGCTCTGCGACGAGTCAATTCTGCCTGCATCTTCTCATTGTACTCCTTAGTGATAGGATAGAAGAAGAGAGCCACAACGCCTATAGCGAAGAGGGCTGCAGGTATAACACTGCTGACAAGACGGATACCCTCGATTGCCGAACCGCTCTGAATGGCAGCACCTCCTACATAGCCAAAGCTTGACAGGATAATACCAGCGAAAGCACCACCAATACCAAGACCAGCCTTCAGGGCAAATACTACACCAGAGAAACAGAAACCAGTAGCGCGGCGACCACTGACATACTCTACATGATCTGCTACATCGCCAATCATAGCCCACAGAAGTGGTACTGTAGGAGCGTAAGCAAGGCTCTTCAATACACACAGCAGGTAGATAGATGTAACATCTGCCGGTTCTGGCAGATAGAAACATGCTGTGAAGAATGCTGTCAAAGACAGACAGATAACAAAGACACGCTTCTTACCATAACGGTTTGCCAGGAACTCAGAAAGAAGTATCACACCCAGGAACTGAACAATGGCTCCTATCATATTAAATAAGGAGAAACCGATACTATAGGCATCAGCCTGACTATGTGCTATCAGGTTGAAGGCACCCAGAATACTTGCTCCTATGCCCGTGCGTGTACCTTCTATATCTGCAAGACCGCATTTTTCAATAAATTTGTAAAGCGCAGCCTGATCAATATTGCTCTGGAAATAGAAACTCATAGCACTACCCCATACAGCAAGCGTGATAAACACAAAGAGTGTCAGGACGAACATTGCCTTCCAAGGATTGCTCTTAAAGGTTTCCTTCACGTCTGCCATCACATTGCTCTCCTGAGCAGGAGGAGGAGTGATTCTCTCCTTTGTTGAGAGGAACGCTATAACGAGGAATACAAATCCTACGCAAGCAAAAAGACCGATAGTACAAAGCCATCCATGAGCCTCATCACCATTACCAAACTTGTTTACCAATGGCAATGTGAGACCCTGAACAACGAACTGTGCTATTGTGCTGGCAACGAAACGAATGCTGGTAATACTGGTACGCTCTCTGATGTCGCTACTCATCACACCACCCAAAGAACTGTAAGGAGTGTTATTGATAGAGTACATCGTCATGAGGAGAATATAAGAGATTGTTGCATACAGGGCAACCATCCCCTTGTCCTCGATGCCAGGATTATAGAATGCCAAAACATAGAAAACAGCAAAAGGCAGAGCAGACCACAATACCCAAGGACGATACTTACCCCACTTTGTCTGTGTCTTGTCACTGAGAATACCTACTGCAGGGTCAACAAAAGCATCAACGATACGGGCTATGAGGAGAACACTACCTGCTATTGCTCCATCCAGACCAAAGATATCGGTATAAAACTTCAACTGGAAAATCATCATCATCTGGAAAACCAGATTTGCAGATGCATCTCCCAAAGAATATCCAATCTTCTCTCCAAGACCCACTTTCATGTTGGGAACTTTTGTTTCGATTTCTATGTTTTTTTCGTTTGACATTTGATTTGGTTTTTAGATTTCGATTGCAAATATATACATAATGTGTGACACAAAAATTGTAAAAAATTCTAAAAAGTTTTCCCAGTGTAACATAGTGAAGTTTTTTCTGCCTCCGGAAACAATAATTTATGAAAAAGAAACAAAAGATAAAGTTTATTCATCGGAAAAACCGTACTTTTGCACTCGGTAAAGTTTTTTTCATCATAATGGTTAGTAAGTTTAGTTAAAAAGAGAGAGCTGCAACTGTGACAGTCACAGCAACACATCCAACGGGAACAAAAAAATCCCCGTTGGATGTTCTCTTGAAAAAAGAAAAGGATGTACGTAAAATAATATATATATATAAATAAGGAGTATATGCTACAAGCAAGAAATAACAGCCTAATGAACAAAATGATTATGTGCCTGTGTTTCATTTCACAGGCTCTCACTATGGGGGCAGCAAACAATGCTGCCCCCAAGTTTCCTAATGAGGATGGTAGTAAACTATGGTTGCGCTATGACTTCGCAAATACCCCTGCTGAAATTACTGGGGTGTCAGGAACCGCAATGACGGAACTGAAGAGCTTCTGGAAGGGAATGCCTATAGAATTAAGGAAACAACGCAGCCTTGAACACGATGATTACGTCATAATAACAACAAAAGGGAAGATACAATTAACTGCCGGCTCTGACATAAGTCTGCTTTATGGAGCATACCATCTATTGCGTCTGCAACAGACAGGAACTGACTGCAAAAATCTCAATATAAAGGGACATCCTGCGTATGCTCTGCGAATCCTCAATCATTGGGACAATCCTGATGGTACTGTCGAGCGAGGCTTTGCTGGCAGAAGTATTTTCTGGACAAAAGAACCACTAAACAGTTCGCGGATACAGCAGTACGGACGTGCCAATGCCTCTATCGGCATAAACGGAACAGTACTGAACAACGTAAATGCCAAGCCTGCTACTCTTTCCTCCCAACAGTTGGAAAGAGCAAAACAGATAGCAGACATCCTGCGCCCTTACGGAATACGTGTATATCTTTCTATAAATTTTGCTTCTCCTATGCGACTCGGAGGATTACCAACAGCTGACCCTCTGAATGCAGATGTCATAAAGTGGTGGGAAAAGAAAGTTGCGGAAATATACAAAATCATACCAGACTTTGGTGGTTTCCTCGTAAAAGCCAATTCAGAAGGTGAGCCAGGCCCTTGCGACTATGGTCGCTCACATGCAGAAGGTGCCAATATGCTTGCAAAAGTATTGAAAAAGCACAACGGCATCGTTATGTGGCGTTCTTTTGTATATAATCCCAATGATAATGACAGAGCAAAACAAGCATATAACGAGTTCATGCCACTTGATGGACAATTCCTGGACAATGTCATTATACAAATAAAGAATGGTCCTATTGATTTCCAGCCTCGAGAGCCATATAGTCCGCTTTTCACAGGAATGAAGAAAACATCCATGATGGCAGAACTGCAGATTACTCAGGAATATCTTGGAGCAGCCAACCATCTGGTTTTTCTCTCCCCTATGTGGAAAGAATTTCTGGGTAGCATAAATCCTTCATCGCTAAAGGCTATGGCTGGTGTTGCAAATATAGGAGATGACACAAACTGGTGTGGTCACCACTTTGCACAAGCTAACTGGTATGCTTTCGGACGATTAGCATGGAATCCACAAATAACATCAGAGGAAATAGCCAAAGAATGGCTTAGTCAGACATTTGATATCCAATGTTCTTCTCTCGATTCCCGACTCTCAACTCTCAACTCCAATCTTCTGAAGATGATGCTGACCAGCCATGAAGCAGCAGTCAGCTATATGATGCCACTCGGCTTACACCATATCTTCGCTGGAGAACATCACTATGGACCTGCGCCTTGGTACACCGTTCCTGGTATGCGTCGCGACTGGACACCACCATATTATCATCAGGCAGACTCCATAGGATTGGGATTTGACAGAAGCCACAAGGGAACAGATGCCGTTTCACAATATCCAGAAGAACTCTGTAATCTGTACGACAACATAAATACATGTCCAGAAACACTGATTGCATGGTTTCATCATGTACCTTGGAAGCATAAAATGAAAAGCGGACGTACCTTCTGGGAAGAGTTATGTCATAAATATGACGAAGGAGTAGGTATGACCAGAGATATGCTAAAGATATGGGATGCGTTGGAGCCATATATTGACCAGCAACGTTTCAACGAGGTACAGCGCAAATTGCGCATACAGGTACGAGATGCCATTTGGTGGCACGATGCCTGCATCCTGTACTTCCAGACTTTCTCAAAGCTACCTATCCCACAAGATGTGGAGCATCCTGTACACAATCTCGATGAAATGATGAATTTTAAGATAAATATCACCATGTATGAAAACCCTGAATATGGATATAATAAATAAGGTGTAAAGGATTCATCAAAAACAACGGAGGAGCCCCCTTAAAGGTGAAAAAAACTTAAATTTTTATCTTTTATTCTCTTTCCCCTCGCCTCTGTGCAATTTTTTTTGTACCTTTGCACCCGCAAACGTGGTTCCCACCTTAAATATATTCCACGTCAGCACGGGCTTTTAGCTCAGTTGGTTAGAGCAACAGACTCATAATCTGGAGGTCCTAGGTTCAAGCCCTAGATGGCCCACGAAAGGCACCACTCGATATGAGTGATGCCTTTTCTTTTTATAGAATATGAACAAAAGACTTACTTCCATATTGTTGTTATTTCTTCTAACGATGAGTCTGAACGCCCAGACTTGGGAGGAAGAATTACGCACAGAAGTAAGGGGATTATTGTCAAAGTCTAAAAAAGTATCCATCGGATGTTGTATCTATGACCTGACTGCTGACTCCACCCTGTATGAGTGGAATGCAGACAGGATGATGATTCCCGCCAGCACCCAGAAGCTCTATACAGCTACTGCTATGCTCTCTACATATGGTGAAGATTTCACATTTTTGACAAGCATCACCACCAACGGAGAGGAAGCGATGGACACTTTAGGAAATCTGTTTCTGAAAGGTGACATATACATTAATACCAACTGCGACCCTACCCTAACAGCAGAGGGAGCAAGAGCCATAAAAGACAAGATTATAGCAATGGGGTATGATTCCATCGATGGCGGCATTATACTTTGCATCAATGAAAAAACGCAGCATATTCGCCTTGCAGAAGACAATTTTGCACCACAGGTAGCAAGACTGCTTGCTTCAGATACCGTAAAGTTTTCATCTACCCTGACTTGGGGAAAAGAGAACACAACGGACAGAGGCACATATCCATTAGGATATATCCGCACTCCTTTAATGAAGGTCATGAACCGCATGTTGAAAAGCAGCGATAACATTTATGCTGAATCTATGTTGCTAAATCTCGTAAAAAACGACCCAAACTGGTCTTATGACAGATGTAAGGATGTTATACGTGAGATGGTAAGTAAAATCCGTGAAAGATATCGCCCAAAAGATTGCCAATGGGATATCAAGTATAATTACTACAATATTATTGACGGCAGCGGACTGTCACACTCCAATAAGTCAACAGCCCAATCACAGGTAGATCTATTGAGATATATCTATAATGACAAAAAGATTTATCAATTACTTTACGAGAATATGCCTATCGCAGGAGTTGATGGTACATTAGGAAAACGAATGACAGACGGCATGGCGCATAATAATGTGCATGCAAAAACAGGAACCCTGAACGGAGTTTCAACACTTAGTGGATATGTTACAGCATCCAACGGGCATGATTTAGCCTTTTCTATCCTTATTAATAATTGTTATGACAAACCCTATGCTCGCACACTACAAAACAGAATTTGCGAGATAATGTCGAAGTGATTTATAGGGATTTTAAAGTTTTTTGCAGGAAAAATAAAAAAAACTCGCTGAAAAATTTGGATATTTCACTTTTTCGTTGTACCTTTGCACCGCAATTCGAAAAAAATGCATAAAAAAGCTTCCTTAGCTCAGTTGGTTAGAGCATCTGACTGTTAATCAGGGGGTCCTTGGTTCAAGCCCAAGAGGGAGCGCACAAGAAGAGTCACATACTGACTCTTCTTTTTTTATGTATAAATTTTACTATGAAGTGAATTTTTTTCCAATTTCTTTTGGTATTTTGCTCACTTAATCGTAACTTTGCAACTGTTATGAAAAAAATCTTTTATACAATCATAGTTCTTTTTTGTTTTGTTGGCACAACAGTGTATGCTGACAACAAACCGACCGTCAAGAATCATAATTTTGACGTAATGCGCAACCTTGAGACATTCTCTGCCATATACAAGAATCTTGATATGATGTATGTGGACTCTTTAGATCCTGACAAAACCATAGGTATAGGTATAAAAGCTATGCTAAGGTCTCTTGACCCATATACAGAATACTATCCAGCAAGCGAGGTAAAGAATCTTAAGACCATGCTTACAGGAAAATATGCTGGTATTGGAGCCATTATAAAACAAGACCTCAGAGATAGTTGCATCGTAATTGATGAACCATATGAGAACATGCCAGCATCTATAATAGAATTACAAAAGGGTGACAAGATTATTGCTATTGACGATTCTTCCATGATAGGTAAGAAGGTTGATTACGTATCAGGTCGTTTACGTGGAGAGGCTGGCACAAGTTTCAATCTTAAGATAGAACGCAACGGAAAGGTATTTAAGAAGAAAGTAACTCGCAAATCAATACAGTTACCGAGTGTTCCCTACTATGGTTTACTAAAGAACAATAATGAAATTGGTTATCTTCTGCTGACACAGTTTACAGATGAATGCTCTCGCGATATCAGAAGAGCTCTTGTGGAAATGCGTGGGCAAGGTATGAAAAAACTAATCTTTGATTTAAGGAACAACGGTGGTGGTGCATTGGCTGAAGCTATTAAAATTGTAAACATGTTTGTCCCAAAAGGAGTTACCATCGTTACCACAAAGGGCAAAATAGCACGTTCTAACAATGAATATAAAACAGAATCAGAACCATTGGACACAATAATGCCTATAGTAGTTTTGGTGAATGAGAACAGTGCTTCTGCAAGCGAAATAACTGCTGGTTCCTTACAAGACTTGAAACGAGCAACCATATTAGGAAAGAAGACCTATGGAAAAGGTCTTGTACAACAACCAATGGAACTGCCACACGATGCTTCTCTAAAGGTAACAACATCAAAATATTACCTCCCAGCCGGAGAATGTGTACAAGGTGTTGGTGTTAAACCTGATATAGAGGTTAGCAATGACTCTTTACCAAATATTGCAGCATACCTTTGCGGTTCGGGTCTGGATTCCACAGAAGTAGAATTTCATTGGGCTGTTGACTATATTAGGAAACACAAAAAAATAGCTCCCGCAGAGGATTTTCACCTAACAGATGCAGAATGGGCTGATTTCAAGGATACAGTATTGAAGAGTGGCTTCAAATATGACCGCGAAACCAGTAAGGAATTCGATGAATTGGTGAAATTTGCTAAATTTGAAGGATATTATGATGATGCGAAAAACGAATTCGAAGCATTGAAAACAAAATTAAATCACAACCTTTCGAAAGAATTAGACAAGAACCGCAATATCATTCAGCACCTTATAGAACAAGACATTGTCACAGCATATTATTTCCAAAGAGGTAGTGTAGCAAGCGCTATACAGTATGACAAACAAGTTAAAAAAGCTGTTGAAACACTTAATACCCACAAATAAAGGGTTTAGAGATATAGAGTTGAGAATTAAGAAAACCTAAACATACTACTATGGCTAAAACGAGAAGTAAGAAAGGCGGAAAACGCTTAACGAGAGCGCAGATGATTGAGAAGTTAGAAACTTTTTTCTCAAGTAATCCAAATGAAACTTTCACTTTAAAGCAGATATTCAAACTTCTGCATCTTGATACTCATCCCCTAAAGATGCTTGCCATTGACATTATGGAAGAAATGGCATGGGATGACTACCTTATTAAAATATCAGATACCAGCTATAAACTTGCAGACAACACCCAAACACTGGTAGGAACCTTCCAAGCCAAGGCAAATGGTAGAAACAGCGTTATCCCAGATGGCTCCGAAACACCTATCTTCGTGGCAGAGCGCAACTCCCTATTTGCCATGAATGGTGACAGGGTACAAATCATGATGATGGCTCGTAAACGTAACCACATCCGTGAGGCGAGAGTAGTGGAAATCCTACAACGTAAGAAAGACCAATTCGTAGGGAAATTGAAGGTTGACAAAGGATTTGCCTACCTACTACCCACCGAGACCATTACTACGAACATCATCATACCAAAAGACAAACTGAAAAAAGGTAAGACTAATGACAAAGCCGTTGTAAAAGTAATATCATGGCCAGATGGTGAACAGCGCAGTATCATCGCAGAAGTTATCGATATATTGGGCAAACAAGGAGATAACGATGCAGAAATGCATACTATCCTGGCACAATACGGCTTACCTTACAAATACCCGAAGGAGGTGGAAGACGCAGCAAACAAGATACCTGATACTATCACCAAGGAGGAATTAGAGAAACGTGAAGACTTCAGAGATGTATGGACATGTACCATAGACCCACATGATGCAAAAGACTTTGACGATGCACTGTCAATCAGGAAAGAGGGTAATCTTTGGGAAGTTGGTGTTCACATTGCTGATGTTTCACACTATGTGACAGAAGGTTCTATCATTGATAAGGAAGCACAACAGCGTGCCACTTCTGTATATCTGGTTGACAGGACAATCCCTATGCTCCCAGAAAGGCTATGTAATTATATATGTTCTCTTCGACCAAATGAGGAAAAACTTGCGTATAGCGTCATTTTCCTGCTTGATGACGAAGCCAATATAAAGAAATATCGCATTGTACATACTGTTATAAAAAGCGACAGACGCTATGCTTATGAAGAGGTTCAGGCTGTAATAGAAAGTAGCAGACCTGGAATAATGAACCGCGACAAAGTTGAAGATCCTTATTCAGAGCAATTATTAGCCCTTGACAAATTAGCAAAAAAACTTAGAGAAAGACGTTTTAAGAACGGTTCTGTACGATTTGATCGAGAGGAAATGCGGTTTGACATAGACGAAAAAGGCAAACCTATACGCTGCTATGTCAAGAAAAGCCAAGACGCAAACAAACTTATTGAGGAGTTTATGCTCTTAGCAAACAAGACTGTCGCAGAACATGTCGGAAAGGTAAAGAAGACCAAGGAAGGAAAGCCTGTAAAGGCAAAGACCCTACCCTATCGTATCCATGATTCCCCAGATCCACAGAAGATGGAAACCTTACGTTCTTTCGTCACAAAGTTCGGTTACAAAATGAAATCTACCAGTACAAAGGGGGCTACGGCACGTGCCGTTAATACCCTTATGGACGAAATAGAAGGCAAACCAGAGAGCAATGCCATACAGATGGTAGCATTGCGTGCAATGATGAAAGCCAAATATTCTGTACATAATATAGGGCACTTTGGTCTTGCTTTTGATTATTACACTCACTTTACCTCACCAATCAGGCGTTACCCTGATACTATGGTACACCGACTGCTTACTCGCTATGAAGAAGGAGGAAAGAGTGCCAACGAAAACAAATACGAAGAGCTGTGTGAACACTCATCCCAGCAAGAGCAGATAGCCGCAATGGCAGAACGCGATTCCATCAAATATAAGATGGTAGAATTTATGGGACAATTCGTAGGCGAGGAATTTGAAGCCCATATCAGCGGACTCACCAGCTATGGTATATACTGTGAGATAGACGAAAACCATTGTGAGGGGATGATAAGCCTGCAGGACCTGAAGGATGACTATTATGACTTTGACGAGAAGAATTTCTGCCTCGTAGGACGCAGACATCATAACAGATATAACCTTGGAGACCCTATTACTATTAAAGTCTCCAAAGCTAATGTTGAAAAGAAACAGTTGGATTTTGTTCCAGCAGAATAAATACCCTTTATTCTATACCCATCTCTTGAAGTAGGCGTGTGGCGTTGCCCCACGCCTTCATCATATACAGTACATAACGGATATCCACATTTATACAGCGTGCCAAGGACGTATCAAAGAAGATATCACTTGAGAGACTGTCCCAGTTACCGTCAAAGGCTAAACCGATAAGATGTCCGTGGCTATCAAGTACAGGAGAACCACTGTTTCCTCCAGTTATATCATTGTTCGTGAGGAAACACATATTCAGAGTATTAGACACCTTGTCATCAAGAATACCATAGACATCGTCATCAAACAACTGGCGCACGCGCGGTTCTACGTAATAATCTTGTATTTCACCGCCCTTCTGCATTTTATCTCTCATTGATTTGGCAGTAGTGAAGTATCCAGAATCATCGCCATTGAGTACATATCCCCCTACCTGTCCGTATGTCATGCGGAGTGTGAAATTTGCATCGCTGTAATGAGGCAGGTTCTCCTCTGCACGCAGTTTTTCTGCACACAATATTCTTTCCTCATCACGTATGCTGTCTCTAATATCATCCAATACAATTTTCAGGTCAGCAAGTGTTTCTACCAACGACATAGAGAAATCTATTCCGAGGTCTTTCTTCAGTTTACGGGTCATGCGAAGCGGAATCTTTGCATTCTTCTTCATCAACACAGAATTTTCCCATATAGCCTCAACATAGGCACGATAATTTCCATGGAACTCCTTGTCTATGCGCTTATAAAAAGATGGAATATATTTTTCTGGTACATGAGAGCGATAATTCTCAATCATCACCGCCATTGTTTCTATATCAAGGTCTTTGTCCCATTGGTCACTATTATCTTTAAACTGCAAATATTGCTTCTTTACCTTTGTTGAGTCACCCAACACAGGCATCCCACTATAGAATTTAGTTGCTCTGACAGCAAGTTCGTTACCGCTGCGATATGAGAACGATTCCGAAAAGAAGGTATTGGCACGCATTGCCTCAGCACGCTTTGCATAAAGATTTTTCAACTTTGTAGAATCCCATGATGTCAACTTTGCCTCCATCTCACGTTTTAGTCTTACTATTCCGACGGAGTCTATGCATTTGTTCATGCCTATAGCATTCTTCCAATAATTCGCACTCTGTGCAAATTTGCTGTCATATTTTATGCGTACTGCCTCGGAGGCATCCATGTGTTTCTTCATTACTTTCTGCTTCACTCCACGCACCTGCTGACGAGGGTCGTTGATACAATTACGCATTTCCTCTATTCCATAGCTGCTGAGATATCGGGAAGTACTTCCAGGATAGCCCATCACCATTGCGAAATCACCTTCCTTATATCCATTCGTGCTTACCCATAACCAATTATCCGGGAGCATCGGGACATTTTTGGGGCTGTATTCTGCAGGACCTCCAGTAAGCGGATCTACGTATATACGGAATACAGAAACATCACATGTCTGTCTTGGCCACATCCAGTTGTCTGTCTCACCACCAAACTTTCCCATAGACTTTGGCGGAGCAAAAACAAGACGTACATCCGAATAGCGTTGATATGTTGTTGCATAATAGGCATTTCCTTCAAAGAAGGCATTTATCTCCACATAGTATGTTGAGTCTATCTTCTTTGCTTCAGAAGACATTGCCTCCTCAAGAGAGTCAATGAGTTCTTCTTTGTCATAAAAATCCATGCTGTCAAGCCCTAATTGCCGCAGTTTGTCTGTAACATCTTCCTGCTTCTTCATAAATGCCACAAACATATTCTCGTTGGGAAGTTCCTGCTCGTATGACTCAGCATAAAAGCCATCCTTCATGTAGTCGTGCTCTACTGTAGAATGTGAGCGAATGGCTTCAAATCCGCAATGATGGTTTGTAAGCACCAATCCCTTTGGTGACACCACCTCTCCTGTGCAGAATCCAGAGAAATTCACAACAGCCGATGAAAGCGTCGGAATCATGGAAGTCCCCGAATGAAGAGAGTATTTTGTCAGGTCTTGATACAGAGCTTCCTTTGGCATAGCAAAACCCTCAGCCCTCATCTGTTTATATACAGCATCGGGAAGGTTATACAATGTCCACATACCCTCATCCGCACGCAGAAATCCTCCTTTAACAATATATGGGAGGAACACATAACTTATAGCTATAAATACAACAAGTATTCTTTTCATTTACTTCAAGAAAGCTTTAGCAGATCCAAATCTCAAGAACATATCCAAACGAATAGGAACATGTCTGTTGTCATCTGTTACATAAAACCGTACTATTTCCTTATCCTTCTTGTCTTCTTTCTCTACATAAGACAAAACAAGACATTTATATTTCTTTTTATTATCAGCCTTTATCTCTTTTTTCCCTCTATATATCAATTTCGCATTGACAAGTTTTTCACCACCGGCAATATCAAGGTATTCGACATGTCCCTCTTTCCAACCTGACGGATCCACATTTCTTATGCGTTGGAAACTGTTCAACATGTCAGAGACACAACGGTCATACACAAACCTCTCCTTATATGTATCTCCTGAAGAAGTAAGGTGCTTCAGGTTTGTTATGCACTTGTTTCCATTATATGAATACCATACCTCGTCAACATAATACCGCTTTCCCTCACGCGCTCCCTTACGATAATATAGAGGTGTCAACTCTGTAGAGAAATAAGCCATAATGGTATCGCGCATCATAAAATACTTATCCACAGTAGCAGAGGAGCGAGTAATCAAACTTGAACGGTAGGCATTCTTACCATTATATACTATCGGCTGGGTTATCATACTTGCAGTACCAGCCTTAATCCATATAAACTTCCAGTTAAAATACAGATTATAATTTATTAGTTCACTACCACTAAAGGCACGATTCTCATAGGTGCATTGTGCCGATGTACCTAAGAATGGCAGAAGAACAAATAAATATAGGAAGATAATTCGCTTATTCATAACTATTATTTATACTCTTGTACAGGTTCCGGGATTCCCTTTTCTGCTGCACGTTGGGCATTTCTGTGTTGTATTGTCTTTTCTTTATCTGCACGTTGTTTCGTAATCTCTGCCGGCTTTTGTCTATATAATGGTAATGCTGAAAGGTTCCACTCCCGAGTAAGGTCCCACTTTGCCTTACATTCTATTGGCTCCGGATTGTAATATACCTCCTCGGGCTGCATATCATCAAAATACTCTCCAGTATCCCATTTTCCGTTTTTATTTCTATCAATGATAGCTCTTATATAATATACACCGGGTTGAACATAATAGAATTCCGCCGTTCCATCTTTTACTACAGCAGACCTTACAGGCTTGTCACCTTTGTCCATCATCTGAACTATAACATCCCCATCTGTCTTATATCCACTGACATTTACAAACAAAGATGCGAAGGCTTCCAACGTCGCTACTTTGAAACCTGCTTTATATGGAGCTGACTTCATTCCGTATATATCTTCGAAAGCGAGGGTGTCTATCTCGAACGAGTATTCGGCACCATATATCCAGTCGGCAAACACCTCCCATTCCCTGGCACTTGTCTTTTCAAGGGTGAACGGTGAACGATACCATAACGAATCCTGCTCTACATATAGATGTATTGCCGCAGAATCGAATTTCTCCAATGGTTTTGGGAAACTTATCTTTAGATATTTATCTGGTGCCAAGGACGACGGAACATCATATTTCACCTCCAGTTTTTCCGTCGGCATAACAGTATCTATCGGTTCCACAGGTTCATCGGGATGTTCTCTTGCCCATCTTTCCTGCTTCTTCAGTTTCTTATCTATTTTCTCTTTCCACTCTTCCTGCTTCTTTTGCTGAGCCTTCAAACGCTTTACATAAGGAGTTTTAGCAAGAATCTCAAGAGTATCGGTGCTTGGAGATAACATACCCAACGTGTCAGTAACGAATGTTTTCATCTCTATCTGCAAGGTATCCATATTCACCAACGCCGTGTCCTTCAACCAATATGTTATAGTGTCTGCCTTTGGAGATGCTTCGATGATAAAGGCATCCTCCGCATTGAAATTCAAACCTTTCAACTGAGGAAGAGGTTCTTTTTCACAAGGTGCTGTGAAGAACAGTGTGAAGTTATCTGCATCCTTCCTCTCACTCTTTACGAAATATCTGTCTGTAGAAATGTGTTCAAATGCCCTTAATACTACATTATCTGGGATGAAATGTGTATAGGGCACCTGCAATATATCCTTTACATGTATCTCGTCAGCCCATACAGTATCTTGTCTGAAATCACCAAATGCAGAAGGTGAAACAACATCGTGTGAGAAAGCCATCATTTCTCCCCTGTTGCTGAACCTGTAATCTCCATCTACATCCTGCAGAGCTCCGACAGTATATCGTCCTGGTGCTACTCCACGGATAACAAAATGTCCCCTTGAGTCAGCACGCGACACTCTCAAGAATTGCGGCAAAGAATCGTTCTTGCAGAAATCTTTCTTCACCAATGCAGAATCTGCAGGATACAATCCTACCAAGATACCTTTTATAGGTTCCAGATTCTCTGCTGCCAGAACATATCCGGAAACCTCCAATGTATCTATAAGCGAATCAGTAGAGAAACTATATGTATAACTACCTAACGGGTTTCCCTCATTATTATCTGAGATCGCGTCTGAGAAGTCTATCGTATAAGTCATGTGAGCCTTCAGAGAATCCAATAACTTCACTTCTACATATTTTCCGTGAGCCTTTATCTCTGGTGTTTCTATCTGTGGTGGAGAAACGACAACCTTCTCCTGAATATTCTCTATCTTTACAAACTCACTGAAATAAATGCGAACCTTGCCATTATCAACATTCAATGCCCTATCTGCAGGAGTAGCACCAATAACCCTCGGCGGCGTTTCGTCATACCATCCGCCGTCAGGTGCTCCCATGCGAGCACAACTCTGTACCAATACCAGAGTTGCCGTAGATATTATTATGAGCAATAACAGTTTTTTCATAGCCCTAACAACTCATCAATATGTTTACGGCTATTACACAATCTCGGAACCTTATTCTGTCCTCCAAGCTTTCCTTTGGAAGCAAGCCATTCCGTAAACTGTCCCGGACGAGCCTTCACTATTTGCAGCCTTATCATATTGATGTCCTTGAAGCGTTTTGCTTCATAGTCACTATTCAGTTCCTGCAACCTGCTATCCAGGATATCAGCAAACTTCTCCAAATCATCCGGCTCTTTTGAGAATTCTATCAGCCATTGATGATGTGGTATCACTCCTTCAGACCTGAATACCGGTGCTGCGGTATATTCGCTGACCTCTGCGCCTGTCTGTTCACAAGCATACTGAAGTCCCCTCTCTGCATTGTCAACAATCAACTCCTCTCCAAAAGCATTGATGAAACTCTTAGTACGCCCAGTAATAACAAATTTATACGGTTTCACCGAGGTAAATCGTACTGTATCGCCTATCATATAACGCCATAAGCCACACGAAGTGGTTATTATCATGGCATAATTCTTCCCTACTTCAACGCCCTCTATAGGAACAACGGCATCAGGATCTGTCAGCCTTCCCTCATCGTCTATAGCATCCATCGGAGCAAACTCATAGAACACATCATAGTCAAGCATCAGGAGCATAGAAGAGGATTTCGGGTCATCCTGTATGCCAAAGAACCCTTCAGAAGCATTATAGGTTTCCATATAATGCATATCTTCCTTCAAGATAAGTTTTTCGTATGCCCTGCGATAAGGAGTGAATGATATCCCCCCATGGAAGAACACCTCAAGGTTGGGCCATACATCACGGAGATAGCGTTTTCCAGAAAGTTCCATAACCCTCAGCAATACCGACATCATCCACGATGGAACGCCACTCAGGTTTGTCACATTAGCATGCAGACACTGTTGCGCGATATATTCGCGTTTTTTCTCAAAGTCACTTATCAAGGCAGTCTTCTTGTCCGGCACCCTAATCAGGTTTACAAAGGGATTGATGTTCTCAATCAATATTGCCGACAAATCGCCTACCAAAGAGTTGGGGAGATTATAGTTTGGTGCATGGGAACCTCCCAGTATCAGTGCTTTGCCGTCGAACAGCTTCGACTTATGGTTATTCTGCAAGTAGAAGGCAACCACATCGGCTCCCCCTGCATAATGTATTCTTTTCAAGCCATCAACAGATACCGGAATAAACTTCGACTTATCGTTTGTTGTCCCTGATGACTTAGCATACCATTTCACCTGTCCTGGCCATAGGATATCCCGCTCCCCATGACGCATTCTGTCTATATAGTCCTTTAGGTCATCGTAAGTGCTTACTGGAACATGTTTCCTGAACAATTTATAGTGAAAAATATGCTCAAAGTCATGCTCCTGACCAAAGAGGGTACCCTTTGCCTTGGTCACCAAACGGTTAAAGACCTCTCTCTGCAACATTTCCGGATCATAGAAATGCCGCTCCAAGGTCTTTTGGCGCGAAATAAATCCTAATCGTGCTATAGAAGTCAAAAACATAGTGGAGCTGGGGAGAATCGAACTCCCGTCCAAACGGTGTGACCGTACGCTTTCTACATGCTTATTCCGGACTTCGTTTTCGTGCAATACCAAGACCCGGACCACCAAGCATTGCCTTATCCTCTAAAATTTCACACAGCCATCGAGGCTCTGACCATGCTATTCCCGATATTTCTGCACCGCATTAACCAGTTAAGCCTCAGGAAGGAGGGCTCTGAGCGATGTCTCGTTTCCATGCCTTGCACGGAAATTAAGCCGACCTACTATACTTCGGTCTAAGCAGCGAGAGCGTAACGTGTTTCGCCAATTAAATTGTCGGCCGAAGTGATTATGGAGAACACAGCCGTAACTCCGCATGCTTACGCACCATCCCGGCCCGCTGTCAAATCCAGTCAACCCCAAAATAGTGCACCCCTTATAAAGGGCATCTAAAAAATGCGGGTGCAAATATACAATTAAGTTACGAATAATGCAAGAAAAAGCAGAAAAACTTCGTTTTTTCTTCTATTCTTTTTGACTTTTCACAAAAAAATTCTCCCCTATGCACAACACATAGGGGAGAAAGTGCCTTCACAGGCAAATAACTGAATAAACTTTTAATTTACTTAACTGAAGGTTTATGCCTTCTCAGGTGTAAACCTTCAGCCTGAAAGTTCTACCTTCTCAGGTAAAAACATTCATCGAACAAAAAAACTTTTATCATCACCTTGCATAAGTGAATAAATCACATAGCGAGTGCAAAGGTAAGGATTTTTTTTGAAAATTCAAATTTTGAATACATAGCGGAAAACCATGATTAACGTCTTTTAACTGCCCCCCCCCCCTAATTAACTCTTATTTACAGAAAACTGTAGCGAAAAAGTGACATTTTTGCCAAAAAACCATAGTAAATGACAAAAATCCACAAAAGCACAAAACGCTATTGCTTCCAGTCTAAATGTAACACTCTGTTTTTTAGATTTGTACAAAAATATAAAGGGATTTTATGGTGCAGATTTAACAACGAACCTGAAAAAACTTACGTCATTATTTTGTGGTATCGATATTTTTTTGTATATTTGCAACATGAAAAAGAGTCTTTGTATTCTTTACCATTTGCAAAGGAGACAAAGCCTCAAATACAAGAAAGCATCCCTATACCAAGTCTATACCAACTCTATACTAACTCTATACCAACTCTATGGTAAGACATAGACATCTCCGAAACATCTCTAAGTAATATCGAAAGCATCTCTAATCCTTCTCTATAAGAACTCTAACCCATCTCTATAAGAACTCATGTTCATAAGCATTAGAGAAGGGGTAGAGAAAGAGTAGGGAAGACATAGCGACTGTTACTCGCTTTTATAGCCCATTAATATTTTCCGTTCGGGACGGAATAAGATTCCGCTCGTTACGGAAAAAGTTTCCGTCCGAGGCGGAAAAAAGGGCATTGCACGCTGCTATTAAAAAGAAAAATATAATTTTCTTTTGTATTTTACTTGTTTTTTTGTAACTTTGCACGCGAAAAAAATTTACCCCAAAAATATGGAAGAAAAACAGCTAACCCCACAGCACATAAAGGAGCTCAAGACAGAGATACGCGAGTTGTGTGAAGAGAAGAACGCCGTAATATTGGCGCACTATTATACCACTGGTGACATACAAGAGTGTGCCGACTTCGTAGGTGACTCGCTTGCGCTGGCACGTCAGGCAGCAGCGACTAATGCTGACATTATAGTCATGTGTGGTGTACACTTCATGGCAGAAACCTGCAAGCTTCTCTCGCCAAAGAAGAAGGTGCTGATACCCGACCCAGATGCCGGATGTTCTCTTGCAGACAGCTGTAATGCTGAGGACTTGCGGAAATGGAAAGAGGAACATCCTGACCACCTCGTAGTGCAGTATGTTAATACCACCGCTGCCACAAAGGCACTTACTGATGTGGTCGTAACCAGCGGAAATGCCAAGAAGGTTGTTGACCAGTTGCCCAAGGATGCAAAGATTCTCTTTGGTCCCGACTATAACCTTGGAGCATATATCAATTCCGTAACAGGACGTAACATGGAGTTATGGAATGGTGGCTGTCATGTTCATGAGCGGTTCTCGGTTGAGGCAATAGCAAAAATGAAGGCAGAACATCCAGAAGCCATCGTTATGGCTCACTTGGAGTGTAAGGCGCCAGTACTCGCTATGGCAGATGTCAAGGGCTCTACAGCCGACATGATACGTTATGCTAAACACGTGAGAAAGGAGAACAGCGTAAAATGCCTAGAACCTCCTACCTTCATCGTTGCGACAGAAGCTGGTATCATGCACGAACTGAACAGGATGTGTCCTGACTGTACTTTCCTGCCCGTTCCGCCGGAGATTTCAGAGGGAGCGACATCATGTGGATGTAACGAGTGTCAATACATGAAACTAAACACCCTCAAGAAACTGCGCAACTGCCTTCGCTACGAGGCACCAGAAGTAACCGTCAGCGAAGATATAGCAAAAGAGGCTGTAAAACCGATAAACAAGATGCTGAAACTGAGTTAATTCACGATGCATAATTTATAATTTTCAATCTTCAATATTTTCAAATGGAACAAACATTTCTGATATACAATACCCTCACCCATAAGAAAGAGGCATTCAAACCCATAAATCCAGGACATGTAGGCATGTATGTCTGCGGTCCTACAGTATATGGTGATGCACACTTGGGACACGCAAGACCTGCCATTACCTTCGACATACTCTTCCGTTATCTGCAGCACCTTGGCTACAAAGTGCGCTATGTGCGAAACATCACAGACGTAGGTCACCTGGAGCACGATGCCGATGAAGGCGAGGACAAAATAGCAAAGAAGGCACGACTGGAACAGCTGGAGCCTATGGAGATAGCCCAGTATTACACACGCCGCTTCAATTCGGCTATGGAAAAGCTGAATGTGCTGCCACCATCAATAGAACCTCATGCTACAGGTCATATCATAGAGCAGCAGCAACTGGTGAAGGAGATACTGGACAATGGTTACGCCTACGTGAGCAACGGTTCTGTATATTTCGACATTGAGAAATACAACAAGACATACAAATATGGCATTCTCTCAGGTCGCACCCTTGAGAATATCAAAGATGCCTCTCGCGATACTCTTGCCGGAGTTGGTGAGAAGAAGAACCAAGCCGACTTCGCATTATGGAAGAAAGCACAACCTGAGCACATCATGCGCTGGCCTTCTCCTTGGAGCGACGGTTTCCCAGGATGGCATTGCGAATGTACTGCTATGGGAAGGAAATACCTTGGCGATGAATTCGACATTCACGGAGGCGGCATGGACCTCGTCTTCCCTCACCATGAGTGTGAGATAGCACAGGCACAGGCTTCTATGGGACATCAGGCAGTGCACTACTGGATGCACAACAACATGATTACCATCAACGGACAAAAGATGGGTAAGTCATACAACAACTTCATTACCCTCGACCAATTCTTCAAGGGCGAACACGAGTTGCTGACAAAGCCATTCAGCCCGATGACAATACGTTTCTTCATCCTTTCTGCACACTACAGGGGAACTGTCGATTTCTCTTCTGAAGCCCTCGAAGCAGCAGAAAAAGGACTGGCGCGTTTGATGAATGGACTAAAAGACCTGAAACGCATACAACCCGCAAAGGGCTCAAGCCCGGAAATCACAGCATACGTAAAGGAATTGAGCAACAAGCTGTATGCCGCTATGAATGACGATATGCAGACACCTATCGTTATCAGCGAGCTCTTTGAGGCTTGCCACCAGGTAAACCTTCTGGTTGACAGAAAGGCGAAAATAAGTGCCGAAGACCTGCAGACCCTGTCGCAGACGATGCACCTATGGACAGAAGACATCTTGGGACTCATCAATACCAACGACAATGGCGGTGAGAACAAAGCTCTGGACAAAGTAATGCAAATGGTACTTGACATCCGGGCAAAGGCAAAGGCAGAAAAAGACTGGGCTACATCAGACAAGATACGTGATGACCTCAACGAAGCAGGAATAATAATCAAGGACACTCCCGACGGAGCAATATGGGAAATTTAGAGATAATGGCACCCGTTGGGTCAAGGGAATCCTTGGCTGCAGCTATCAATGCCGGAGCAGACAGCATATATTTCGGCATCGGAAAGCTGAATATGCGTGCCCACTCCGCATCAGCCTTTACCATTGACGACCTGCGCGAGATAGCACAACTGTGTGAGGAACACGACATAAAGTCATATCTTACCGTTAATACCATCATTTATGGCGAGGATATTCCGCAGATGCACGAAATCATCGACGCTGCCAAAGAAGCCAATATCACTGCCGTAATAGCTTCTGACATCGCTGTAATGATGTATTGTCGCAAAGTGGGTCAGGAAGTTCATTTGTCAACACAACTGAATATTTCAAACATCGAAGCCCTGCGTTTCTATGCCCAGTTTGCCGATGTTGTCGTATTGGCACGTGAACTGAAGATGGAGCAGGTGAAAGAGATACACGAATTGGCACTAAAGGAAGGAATCTGCGGACCTTCAGGAAAACCTATACGCATAGAAATGTTTTGTCACGGAGCCCTATGTATGGCAATTTCTGGAAAATGCTACCTCTCTCTCCATAATGCCAACAGAAGCGCCAACCGAGGTGAATGTGTGCAGATTTGCAGACGAGGCTATGAAGTCAGGGATGCAGAAACTGGCAACGAATTGCTCGTTGACAACAAGTACATAATGTCACCCAAAGACCTCAAAACAATCCGTTTCATCGACAGAATGCTTGATGCCGGGGTAGAGGTCTTCAAGATTGAGGGCAGAGCACGCGGACCTGAATATGTTGATACAGTCGTAAGATGCTATCGTGAAGCGATAAACGCCGTTATGGCAGACAAAGAGGCTGGCACAAAAGGCAAGAACTTCTCAGAAGCAGCCAAAGACCAATGGGACGAGCGACTGGCAAGAGTCTTCAACAGAGGGTTCTGGGATGGATATTATCAGGGACAGACACTTGGAGAATGGAATGAAGCCTATGGTTCAAAGGCAACAGAAAAGAAGGTATATGCCGCCAAAACCATAAAATATTTCTCCAAGATAGGAGTGGCAGAATTCCAAGTTGAGGCGCATGATATCAATGTCGGAGACAAGCTTCTTATTACCGGACCTACTACAGGAGCGATGTTTATTGACGAGGTAAAGGAAATCCGATATGACCTGAAGCCAGTTCAAACCGGCAAAAAAGGACAGAGAATAAGTATTGCTGTTCCTGACAAGGTAAGACCTAACGATAAACTTTTTATTTTAGAGAAAGAAAATGACTATTGACGATATACAAGAAGAGATAATAGAAGAGTTTAACGCTCTTGACGATTGGATGGACAAATACCAGTTACTCATTGACTTGGGTAGCGAGCAAGAGCCTCTTGATGAAAAATACAAGACTGAGCAGAATATCATTGAAGGATGTCAGAGTAGGGTTTGGATACAATGCGATGCCTCCGATGGGGAAGGAGGCAAGGTGCTGCATTTCCAGGCTGACAGCGATGCCTTGATAGTAAAGGGCATCATAGCCTTGCTGATACGTGTTATAAACGACCAGCCAGCAAAGGAGATTCTGGATTCCGACCTACATTTTATCGAAGCCATCGGTCTCAAAGACCACCTCTCTCCTACCCGTTCCAACGGATTGCTCGCAATGGTAAAACGCATAAAGGCATACGCACTTGCTTTCAGCTCTTAGTAAACAGCAGCTCCAACTGCTCACTATCTATGCTCTCTACAATACTGAGGGTTCGCAGGCTAACAGTATATTACCGATACTGAACAGTCTGCCCACGGGACCGTGTACCGACCTGAAGCACCTCACAAAAACCCTGTGCACACAAGGACTGATTGACGAATATGCTTTCAATTGGCGCACTGACTCCTATGACCATTGCGTAAAGCCGGAATTGCTTATCAAGGTGATGCAATATCTTGTAGAGAAAGAACCCGAAGGAACCATAGAAGTGCTGAATGCTGTTGGGGCAGAGTTACAGCCTACCGTTATACAAAAAATGTTGTGGGAATTTATCAGCAGTTCCTATCAACACGTTAACATTGAGAAGATAGATGATTATGCCATCAGCAAGAATCTCACGACCCTCATTCCCGCAGTTCTGGATTATCGTTTTGCCCCCTTGCTGTTGCTTTTCAATAAAGCCAATTTCTTCGGACTCATCGAGGAAACTCTAAGGTATCTCTTCTCAACAGGAGAACTGACAGACATCTATAACCTTTCAAACTTAATAAAGGGCTATCAGAATATAGAGATAACACAACAGAAGGAAAGCATACAGTGCACACTCGACCTGTATAGGTATTTGGCATACGGCAAGACTCCCGACTACCTGCTTTCCTCAAACAGAGACCACCGTATCATAGCAGGCATCTATGAAGCCTTGCACGGAAACGACAAGAAGGGATTGGATCACTTCAAGAAAGCCCTGTCACTGAACAATAAAGACAAAGGTTATGCTACCTCTAAGCCATACCTACCTTGGGAAATCGCCAATTTCTATTTCGTAACAATTGCTAAACGTACTTTCAGCGACGATGGTCGCAAGAAGGCGTTAGGTATCAGCAAAGTACAGGAAGAAAATCTGACACGCGCAGCAAAAATTCTTTATAGCATTCTGTATAGTACCAATACCGAGAAGCAGCAAAAGAAGGAACTTATGACTCTTCTTACCAGTAAGAAGGGCATAGATCGCATAATGGCAAAGATGATGTTCCAGTATATTGGTATGACAAATGCTGAAACACAGATAACAGAGTTTTCTGATATCCATATTCACTGGAATATCCTCAACGAAAATGCTCTGCTGATGAATATGCCACATAGGGAAGATTATGAAGACGACAATACTTCTCCTACCAGAAAAGCATATTTCATGACCAGCACCCGCGTCAGGACGGTAGAGACACGAATGCAGTCAATGCTAAAGAGCGGACAATGGGGAGCAGGAAAGCGTCTCAGTGGGCAAAACAAGATGATAGAAGATGTCCTCATTGAAGTATTAGAGGGAACCCCACTCTACGGAGGCAGATATGCACCACACTACACTATTGAGGTAAACGAAGAAATGCCTTATATGCGGGTTACTCGTACTCCGAATGGTTTTACTGTTGACAGCAATGTGCCTCGGGAAGCAATAGAACAAGGAATATTTATCAGCCACAGAGGAAAGACCTCCATAAATTTTATCCGCATTGGTGAAAGACAGAGGAAATACTATGACCGTTTGATAGAAAAGATTTTCCCCTTGTCAATGGAAGAAAAACTGAAGCACTTCCTCGTTAAAGCCAGCATGCAACGCTTTTCCGATGGTTCACGCCTTGAGATTCACAGCGATTTGCTGGAGGGAGGATCAACATTACCTATACGGGATGCAGACACCAAGCTGGTAATACAAATTCTCAAGCAAGAAAAACAACGCTTTGCCATAGAGATATTTATTCGCACCATGGAAGGTGGGAAGATGCAACTGACACCTGGGCGAGGGAAACAGGTCATTATCGATGGAATGGGAGAAAATCGTACTCGCATAAACCGCGATATGGAACTGGAATTCAAAATTTTCAATGATTTCATTGAGGCAACAGCCTTGAATGGAGAAACCTCCATGATTCTCGGAATATACGATTTACTACCCTTGTTGGAATATGCACAACAACATCAGGACACTGTAATTTGCGAATGGCCTGAAGGAACATCCATAAATATAAAGACCAAAAGCACCAAGAGCATCTGGAATGGTAATATCAAACGCAACGAAAACGGATGGTTTGACATAGAGGGCAGTATAAATGTTGACCAGGAAAAAGTTCTCTCTATGGCTCAACTGCTGGAGCTATCAGCACAAAGTCACGGTAAATACATTCGCCTTAATGACGGAGAATTCTTGGCTTTGTCAGAAAAACTGCGTCAGCAACTGAATCGCCTTGCCTCTATCACCTCTCGCCACCATTCCCGATTACAAATGTCTCCCTTCTCTGCTGCACTTCTAAGCAACAATATACTCGAAGGGGAACTACGATTGGAGGGTGATAAAGAGCTGCAAAAGATACGCCAACGCATAAAGAAAGCCAGCGAATATCACCCACGTGTTCCTGCAACACTTCAGGCAACACTGCGTACATATCAAAAAGAAGGCTACCAATGGATGATGCGTCTGAACAAATGGGGAGCAGGAGCACTGCTCGCTGACGATATGGGTCTTGGCAAAACCATACAGACAATAGCCCTTCTCCTTGCAAAAGCGAAAGAAGGTCCGGCTCTCGTGATAGCACCGGCATCAGTGGCACCTAATTGGAATACTGAATTTGCACGTTTCGCACCAAGCCTCAACATCATAATGCTTAACTATGAAACCAGTCGTTCAGAAGCCATCAGAAACGCAGGAGAAGGAGATGTTGTCGTGATGTCGTATATGCTTCTGCTAAGCGTAAAGGAAGATGTAATCAATAAACGATGGAAGACCATTTGTCTGGACGAAGCCCATATTATTAAGAATCGTGGTGCCAAGACATCTGCCATTGCAATGAAACTGAAGAGTGATTATCGTATAATGCTGACAGGTACTCCTGTGCAGAACCATCTTGGAGAACTATGGAACCTCTTCCAGTTTGTCAATCCAGGTCTGCTCGGCAGTTTCGAGAATTTCAATAAACGCTTCATCCAACCCATAGAATTGCTGCACGATAAGGTTGCACAAGAAAATCTTGACAACCTGATAAAGCCCTTCATGTTACGCAGGACAAAAGACAAGGTTGCACAAGAGCTGCCAGATAAAGAAGAGATATATCAACATGTTACCCTGTCAGAAGAGGAAATCGTCAGGTATGAGGCTATGCGTCAAAAAACGCAAACTATCATTGAAGAGGAACTGAAAAATAATTCCGGCAATCAGAATATTTCCTTTAACACATTGGCAGAAATTACAAAGTTGCGCCTCTGTGCCTGCAGCAAATCAAAGATTGTAGCCCTTACAGAATTACTTATGACCATCATGGAGGGTGGCGGTAGTTCTCTTGTTTTCTCGCAGTTCACGACATATCTCACACAGATAAAGAGAAATCTTGATGAAGCACATATACATTATATATATATAGATGGTTCAACACCTATTAAGGAACGTCAGCAACTGGTGGAAAGATTTCAGAATGGGGAATGTCCAGTCTTCCTTATTTCTCTCAAAGCCGGTGGATTAGGCTTAAATCTTACCCATGCAAACTATGTCATACACATGGATCCTTGGTGGAACCCCGCTATAGAGGCACAGGCAACAGACCGCGCGCACCGCATAGGACAGAAGCAAGCCGTGACAGTATATCATCTCATTTCCGAAGGAACAATCGAAGAGAAAATACAGCGTCTCCATGCACGGAAGAAGGAACTGGCAGATAACGTCCTAAAGGCAACAGACATGAGTTACCGACTTACAGGAGAAGAACTCTTGGAAATGGTAAGGGGAAGTGGGGAGGCGATTAGTGCACCCTAAAAGACTATCAATATTGAAAAATAAAAACAAACAAAATCTATCATAATCTATGAAAACAATCTTTCGATTATCAATCGCATTACTTTTAATGCTTTTGCCTTTAATTACTCAAGCCCAGGGCAACAATTCTGCTCAAGGAAAAGTTCTTACCCTGAAAATGCCATGCAAACTGCTTAATGGTATCTCAGAACGTGAATATTCTATATACCTGCCAGGCAGTTATGATACTAATGTACTGCATAGCTACCCTGTATTATACCTGATGCATGGTGGCGGTGGCTCAAATACCGACTGGGAAAAAATACACCATATTTCGGAAGTAGCAAATCGCCTTACCAACAGCGGAAAAATCCAAGACATGATTATTGTCTGTGCAGAAGGTAATCAACAGAACATGATGTATTTCAATGCCGAAAAAGACAATAATGGTACTCCTGATTGGAAATATGAGGATTATTTCTTCAATGAACTCATTCCCTACATCGAAAAGACATACCGCGTAAGGACAGACAAAGGCGGACGCGCCATCGGAGGTTTCTCTATGGGTGGCGGTGCCGCTACTGTTTACGGAGTACATCATCCCGAGTATTTCTGTATGGTATATGACATCAGCGGATATCTTAGACGCCAGCCCCTGTCATTTCTGAAGAATGACCCCTCTGCCTCATGGAGACAACAGATAATAGAAAATAATAATCCTATAGTACGCATAAACAATGGTACAGCGAACGATGTTGCTTCATGGAAGAAAACAGACTGGAAAATAGCTGTTGGAGACAAAGACTTCACTCTTGAAGCCAATATGGACTTAATGAAAGCTTTTAGAGAGAAAGGTGTCCCTTGTTCAATGTACGTTAACGATGGTGCTCACGATGCAAAATGGGTAAACGGAGTATTGGAGGATGTCTTGAAGCGTGCTAACAGAAATTTCGAGAGCCTTTGGATTAAGAATGGAGACCGAAATATCTATGGTATCATAAGCAAGCCAAAACAGACAGGAAAGAAACAACCATTAGTGATAATTTCTCACGGTTTCAACGGCTCTCACCATTATGGCAGGACTTATTTTGATACTCTCAATGCCATCGGCTATCAGGTATATGCTTTTGACTTCCCTTGTGGAGCAGTAAATAGCAAAAGCGATAATAACACCATGAACATGTCTGTACTTGATGAGAAGAATGACCTGAAGGCTATCATATCTTATTTCAAGCAGCAAAAAGATGTAGATGCCGATAATATCGTACTGATTGGAGAGAGTCAGGGTGGTTTTGTCAGCGTTCTGACTTCTGCCGAAATGCCAAACGACATAAAAGCAACAATCCTTGTATTTCCTGCCCTCTGCATACCAGACAATTGGAATGAACGTTATCCAAAGGTAGAAGATATACCTGATACCACCAAGATGTGGAATGTACCTTTGGGACGACGCTATTTCCTTGAAGTTCGCAATATACAAATCTTCAAATCAATAAAGAAATACAAGCGTCCGGTACTCATTGTTCAGGGAGACAAAGACCCTGTAGTATCTATGGATGACTCTCGTAAAGCCGTAAAGACTTATAAGGATGCCCGCCTGCATATAATTCCCGGTGCAGGACACGGTTTCAAACCTCATGAGCAGCAAGAGTCATTGCATCAGATAAAAATGTTCTTGGAGGAGGTTAACAAGAAACAGTAACACTCCTTATGACATTTACTAATTGGTGGAGAATAAAAATCGCATATACATTGCTATTGATTTAAAGTCTTTCTACGCATCCGTTGAATGTGTAGAAAGGGGACTTGACCCCCTGACCACCAATCTTGTAGTTGCCGATGCCAGCAGAACAGAAAAGACAATCTGCCTTGCAGTGTCTCCCTCGTTAAAGCAATATGGCATTGGGGGCAGGGCACGTCTCTTCGAGGTAATACAAAAAGTCAACGCAATCAATCACCAACGAAAAGACTCTGTGCCATCGCATTGTCTGACAGGCAAGTCAACATCTGACATAGAACTGAAAGCACACCCCAATTGGGCTGTGGATTATATTGCGGCACCACCTCGTATGGCACATTATATAGAGGTCAGCTCAAAAATTTACAGTATCTACCTTCAATACATTGCTGCAGAAGACATACATGTATATTCCATCGACGAGGTCTTTATAGATGTTACTGATTATCTTGACAGCTACAAGATGACAGCTCACGAACTCGCCATGAAAATGATTAGGAACGTTCTCAAACAGACTGGCATTACTGCTACTGCCGGAATCGGCACGAACCTGTATCTTGCAAAGGTAGCAATGGATATCATGGCTAAGAAAACAGTACCTGATAAGGACGGAGTACGAATTGCAGAATTAGATGAAATGACATATCGCCAAAAACTATGGAACCATCGTCCCATAACAGATTTCTGGCGTGTAGGGCACGGAATAGCGAAGTCATTAAGTAAATATGGTATTGACACTATGGGCAAGGTCGCACGTACCTCGGAAGATAATGAAGACTTACTGTATAACCTCTTCGGAGTAAATGCAGAATTGCTAATAGATCATGCCTGGGGGTGGGAACCATGCACCTTAGATGTTATAAAGGCATACAGACCCGAAAGAAATTCATTCAGCAACGGACAGGTTCTGTCATCACCTTATAATAACAAGAAGGCTCGCGTAGTTATTATGGAGATGGCAGACAGTATGGCATTAAAACTTGTTTCAATGCGACTTGTCACCGATCAGGTAACCATCTACATAGGATATGATGCAGAAAATCTTACCAACGAAGCAATACATTCCAAATATCATGGAGAGATAAAGGCTAACTATTACGGAAAAATGGTACCCAAACCTGCTCATGGTTCAGCAAATCTTCCCCACCCGACATCGTCAACACGCCTGATAACAGAAGCTGTAACTCAATTATACGATAATATCGTAGATAAGAATCTGCTCATACGCAGACTCAACATTACCGTCAATAACGTTATTCCAGAAGAAAAAGTTACACAAGGAAACAATACCATACAACTTGATTTATTTACAGATTACGAACAAATACGGAAACAAAAGCAAGCAGAAAAGAAAAGATTAGAAAAAGAACGCCGCATCCAAGAAACACAGATATCTATAAAAAAGCGTTTCGGTAAGAATGCTATCCTACGAGGTCTTAACTTTGAAGAAGGAGCAACAGCCAAGGAGCGTAACAACCAAATAGGAGGACACAAAGCATGATAGATAACTACGATGATATCATCAACTTGCCACACCATGTTTCCAAGACACATACCCCTATGTCGATGTGGAACAGAGCAGCTCAATTTGCTCCGTTTGCAGCCCTGACAGGACACAATAATGCTATCACGGAAACCCAAAAACTGCATGACCAAATGTATGATGACAATACCATGTCATCAGATGAAGAGGATTTTATTTCACAAATATAACATTTTATCATCCTTAATGCTCTGATATATGCTAAGTTAGATTCCTTTTAGGTCTTGACATGTGTTCAATTTGGCAGTATAAATAACGGATTCGGGAAAGCCCTACCTTTTTAAACACTATTTTTTCGTCTTATTTGTAAAATTTCGAGAAAAATAGGCTAAATTTGCATCAACCGCAAAAACAAACCCATTTTATATGGCAACTAAGAATTCAAAAGGTAACGATGGAATCCTCGAGTTTAATAACTTGATGGTTGATTACAATGATGGTGATATCATCATTTATGACAACGTACGCAACCTATCAGAGGTTTATCCTGTAAAACCAATGATTAACCTTATTGGTCTATGTGTTAAAGGAAATCTTGTCATGTCAGTCAATGGCAAGGACTCTAAAGTAAAAGAAGGTGAAATACTTTTCTGTCCTCCTAACATAAAAATTGACAATTGTGTTTTCAGCAAAGATTTTGAATGCAAATTGCTTTGCCTGTCAAATCATGTTGTACAAGGACTTTTACGAGACAAAATCAGCATTTGGAACAGGGCAGTATATATCAATCAGACCAATATCATACCTATGTCTCGTGCATGCAAGGAGGATTTTGGATTATATTATGCCCTTATTCGTTCAAAGATATCATCAAACAAAGGTTCTTCACGTGAAATAGTTCAGACACTGATACGTGCATTACTCATAGAACTATGCGATGTCCTTGAATCCAGCAATGGTAAAGGGGAGGAGCCACGCATATTGCAGAGCCGACAGATATTCAACAAATTTCTGAATATACTGTCCAATGTGGACGTGAAACATCGTCCAGCAACCTATTATGCTGAACAACTGAATATCTCTCCAAAGTACCTTACAATGTTGTGCAGGCAATATAGCGACAAGTCAGCATCGGAATGGATTATTCAGTACACTCTCGATGACATCCGTTACTATCTTACAGATTTAAACTACAGTATTAAAGAGATTTCTTTCCGTTTAGGCTTCTCAAATATCTCTCACTTTGGAGCCTATGTTCGCAAACATTTAGGTGTTTCACCGACAAAATTCAGGGCGAAACTTTGAGTTTTCTCAAACTTACTCTACTTGATTTTCTGTTTTGCCCTTACTTACATACACCTATATTACATGTATGCGATAGAAAATATTGTGAACTTACGACACACTTTCCGTTGTTGCCCCATTCTGAACCGTAAGAATTAAGGCAAACAATACTATCCCCTCTACCCTTCCCTGCTTTCTTCAAACCCACAATAGCCATTGCATGCCCGGAAGTATGATTATCGCCATACTCCCAATATACGGCATGCCCTGCCTTTACAGATGACACTACCATGTCATACATCTCCTTATACGAGATATTGACATATTCGTATTGCCGCCTGTTATCCTTGTCATCAAGAACAAATTTCTCTCCCCGCTTCTTTTCGCTGCTATTGGCATACCAGTCATAGTGAATGCGGTACATCACACTTTCAGCAAACTGTAATGGGGTATAACGCATGGAATAATAATAGAAAGAACCCTTTGCATTCTTTTCCAATGGATTATAATCTATCACAGAAAATCGCGGCAGCAGGTCTTTCAAACGTGACAATAATACTTCCTTATCATCGACTTGTTCCCTTAACAGCTTTATCTTTTTTATCAATACAGCACCATTATTGATGTGCGAGCGTTCAAAAGAATAGGGCACCAACCCATATCGGCTTATCAGTCGCAATGCTTCCGGACCTACATTACGTATTACTATCTCCTCTCCGTTAAGGGTTTGCTCTTCCAATTCTCGTGCCAAGAGCCATTGACGCGACAATATTACGCTGTCTCCTATTTGCCTTGCCTCATGCTCTATACATGCACACATAGCATACACCCAACAAGCAGAAGTGCGCCCTTGGTTGGTTGGCTCCTGCTTGTTGCATGAGGATAAATATAACAGTATTAATAATATAATTATGTACGCACGCGTCATACACCCAAGATTTGGTGTATCAGTGGTATTATTTCCTTCTTGAGGACAGCGCTTGTAAGGCTATGCTCAGCATCTATAATCTTAAAATGCTCCTTGCCATAACACTTCTGAAACTCTTTCTGGAAGTTCACCAGCCTGTCTTTATTACCAAACAGACCCCATACCAATTCCTTCTCTTCAGGTGTTATGCCATAGAGGACATGCGGAGTATTGTCACCGGCACCCTTCTTTGGAGCCGTTTCCAAAGCCTTGAACTGGGCTATCATCTCCTTGTCAACCTTGAATTGTGTAGCCCCGTCCTGACGCGGATTCTGAAATGCTACATTCTTTCCAAGATGATTAAAGGTCAGAGTTCGCGACATCTGAAATGACGGATTGACAAGAATGCGTCGATAGCCCTTCTGCAGTTCAGCATACATTGCTCCCATTGATGTTCCTATAATCAAGTCGGGCTTATGCTGGGCAATAAAGTCTGTCAAGAAGGGTACTGCATCATTCGGCATTATGGGAATGTCAGGAGAAATGACATTCACTCCGAGGGGATAAAAATGATTTCTCATCTCCGTAGCAGTACCAGTACTGCCCGCAGATGAGAAACCATGTAAATATACTATTTGCATATAGAGTCAGATATTACTCTGCTGCATTCTCTTCCTTTTTCAGCCTGTTCTCGATGTGCTTTCCGAGAGTGAGGTATGCAACAGGAGCTGCAATAAATATTGATGACAATGTTCCGAATACCACGCCCAGTATCATTGCAAATGAGAATGAACGGATAGAGTCACCACCCAAGAAGAAGATACACAACAATACCAGCAATGTAGAGAATGATGTATTGATGGTACGAGCCAAAGTCTGGTTGATAGAAGTATTGAAACTTGTCTGTATATCCCACTTTGGATGTATCTTCAGATTCTCACGGATACGGTCGAATACAACCACCTTATCGTTGATAGAGTAACCTATCACGGTCAGGATAGCACCGATGAATGTCTGGTCAATCTCAAGAGAGAATGGCATCCAACCCCAACAGAGAGAGTAGATTCCAAGTACTACGAGAGTATCAACGGCAAGAGCGCATGTAGAACCTACTGAGAATGCTACGTTACGGAAACGTATGAGGATGTAGATAAAGATTGCAACAAGTGCGAAAAGCACACTGATGATAGCACCATAAGTGATATCCTTTGCCACACTTGGACCTACCTTCTGTGAAGATATGATAGAACCACCCTCACGTACATCAGGATTCTTAAATGCCTCTACGCTTGGCTGATTTACTACACCTTCTGCCTTCAATGCCTTGTAGAGGATTGTCTCTGCCTCATCATCAACATTAGGATTGTTTGACTCAATCTTATAGTTGGTAGAGATACGAACTGTCTTGTTGTCTGTACCAAGGGCTATGACACTGGTGTTGTAGCCATCAAATGCCTTTGCTATAGTACCGCGAACCTCCTCTGGCTGTACTGCCTTCTCGAAGGTAACAACATAGTTACGACCACCAGTGAAGTCAATGCTCTGTGAGAGACCACGAACAACGAAGCTGACAATGAATACTATGATGGCAATACCAACAAAAGTGAATGTCTTCTTATAGAGAGACATGAACTTGACATCAGTATTTTGCAGCAGGTTCTTAGATATTGGTGTGCAGAATGTCAGGTTCTTCCAACGGTCATTATTCAGCTGACGCTCGTAAACAAGACGTGTGAGGAATACTGCGGTGAAGAAAGAACAGATGATACCAATAATCCATGTTGTAGCGAAGCCACGGATAGGACCGGTGCCGAATACATACAGAATTACACCAGTAATGATAGATGTGAGGTTAGAGTCGAAGATAGCAGAGAAAGCATTGCTGTAGCCGGCAGCCAGAGCCTGCTTCAGTCCCAAGCCACCCTTCATCTCTTCCTTGATACGTTCGTAAATCAGCACGTTAGCATCCACCGCAGTACCTAATGACAATACCATACCTGCAATACCTGACATTGTCAATGCAGCCTGGAAGCTTGTCAAAATGCCCAGTGTGAAGAAGAGGTTTATCACAAGAGCTATGTTTGCCATCATACCAGGGATGACGTTATACATGCAAACCATGTAAATCATCAGGAGTACGAAAGCAATGATGAATGAGATGATACCCTGCTGGATAGACTGTGCACCGAGTGTAGGACCAACAACCTCTTCCTGTACGATACGTGCAGGAGCAGGCATACGACCTGACTTCAAAGTGTTTGCAAGGTCTTTTGTATCTTCAATAGTAAAGTTACCGGAAATCTGAGAGTTACCACCGGAAATCTCACCATTTACACGTGGAGCTGAATATACTACGCCGTCGAGGACGATAGCTATTGCCTTGCCAACGTTCTGCTTTGTCAGCTGAGCCCACAGACGTGAACCCTCGTTATTCATAGACATTGATACACATGGACGACCGAAGTTGTCAAATTCGTCCTTTGCATCTGTTATCACATCACCCTCCAATGGAGCACGTCCAGAGGTAGATGTCACCTTCAAGGCATGCAGTTCAAAGATATTCTTTGTACCGTCAACAGGCTTAGCACTCCACAGCAGCTTTACGTCAGAAGGGATAACCTTCTTAGCCTCTTCGCCATAGATAGCCTTGTTTATCTCAGCAGTATCACGCTCGTGAGCATAACCTACAGTAGAAAGGCTCTGTCCCTGTACTGGCTGGAAGAAAGCGAAGAGCGGATGCTCTTTCTTTGCCTTTTCTATAGCCTTGTCATCCTGCTTGGCAGCCTTGTCAGCTGCAGCAGCCTGGTCGGCGTCGTTCTTCTTAAGTTGGAATTTAGGTGCTGCCTCTTTTACGGCAGTATCAGCTTCGGCAGGTGCCTCGGCAACCTCTGCAGTCTCAGTCTTTGCGCTGTCAGCAACCTCTTCAACCTTCTCGCCGGAAGCGATAGCGGCAAGACGTGCATCGAGCTGTGAGAAATAAGGAAGAACTTCCTGAGCATTATAAGTCTCCCAGAACTCCAGGTTTGCAGAACCCTGAAGGAGCTTACGTACACGCTCTGGTTCCCTTACACCAGGCATCTCAACCATCAGACGGCCTTCCTGACCCTCCAACTTCTGGATGTTTGGCTGTACGACACCGAATTTATCGATACGGTTACGTACTACATTGTAAGAGTTGTCAATGGCACTCTGTACCTCTGCACGCAGAGCTTTCTCAACCTCAGCGTCAGTGCTCTGGGTAGAAACCTTACCTTTCAGCTGCTGTGTAGCAAAAATTTCTGCCAGACGATGACCAGGAGCGTTCTTCTGGTAAGCCTTGATAAAGAGTGAGATAAAATCACTCTGTGAAGACTCCTCCTCCTTCTTAGCCTCTGCCATAGACTTCTGATAAGCTGCATCAGTCTTGTGATCAGCCAGAATGTCAACTACGTCAGGCACACTGATTTCGAGAATAACGTTCATACCACCTTTCAGGTCAAGACCCAAACCGATTTGGGTTTCCAGACACTGCTGATAAGAATACACTCCCAAATACTTCACAGAATCCTTATAGTTCTGCGCAGCAATAGGGTCTTTCATCTCTGCAGCCTTAGAGTCATAGTAACTCGTAGCAAATGAGAATGAAAGGTAGAAAATACTTGCAAGCGTCAATAAGATGGCGGTTACAATTACAATTCCTTTGTTTTGCATTTTAGTTTTTGATGTTTTTGATTATTATTGTTTTTTTAATTTTTCTTTCAAAGCCTTTTTGTCACGTTCTGACGTCATTTTTATGTTACATATACGCCTGCACGCGAATATATATGCGCATAAAACGGTGCAAAGGTAGTAATAAAAACACATTTTTCCAAACTTTTTCTCAAGAAAAGTAGCAAATCAGCAAAAAAAGACGTCTGATAACTCTCACGAGCCATCAGACGTCAGTATTTAAAGTGGGTTTGGAGTCTGTTTCTTGCTTTAAGGTGTTACCTTCTTCCCATAAGGGAGGTGCATCCGCAAATGGTGGAAATACCAACCATTGTAAGCATGAGAACCATTGCTGTGTTTGTAAACATAGTGCGTCTCCTTTCTTTTTTAATTACGAGGAATTCACCTCTTTTTGTTATCCTGGACAATCTTTTGCCCCCGAATTAACGGGTTTCTTTTGATTTCCGAGTGCAAAGATAAGCACTTCTGTGTGCGCACACAATTTTTTGTCCCTATTTCTTTCACTTTACCATCAATTTCTTGATTTTACTCAAAAACAGGCTCGCATTTTCATTATTTTTTTGTATTTTTACAGTTTTCGTTTTCGTTTTCGTTTTCGTTTTCGTATTTTTTCGTACCTTTGCAACCTATGAAGAAACTATTCATTGAGACATACGGCTGCCAGATGAACGTAGCCGATTCCGAGGTAGTAGCCAGCATCATGCAGATGGCGGGCTACGAATTGTGCGAAAATGCCAACGAAGCCGACGCCATATTCCTCAACACCTGTTCTGTACGTGAAAATGCCGAAAACAAGATATACCATCGCCTCGAAACGCTACATAATGAGAAATGTGGCAAAGAGGGTCGCATAATCGGTGTCTTGGGCTGTATGGCAGAACGTGTGAAGGAAGTGCTCATCAACAGCTATCATGCCGACCTCGTGGCAGGTCCCGACTCCTATCTCGCCCTGCCCGACCTGATAGCACAGTGCGAATTGGGTCAAAAGGCTATCGATACCACCCTGTCTCTCACCGAGACCTACCGTGACATCATGCCGCAGCGGGCACACGGCATGCACATCTCTGGCTATGTAAGCATCATGAGAGGCTGTAACAATTTCTGCCACTACTGCATCGTGCCCTATACCAGAGGACGCGAGCGTTCACGCGACGTGGAGAGTATCCTGAAAGAAGTGAAGGACCTCCAGAGCCGTAATTTCAAGGAAGTAACCCTGTTAGGACAGAATGTCAACAGCTATCTTTTTGAAGGCACCACCTTCCCACAGCTGCTCCGGCTCGTAGCAGAAGCCGTCCCAAACATGCGCGTTCGCTTCACCACATCACATCCCAAGGACATGAGCGACGAGACACTGGAGGTGATAGCCCAATATCCCAATGTCTGCAAGCATATCCACCTTCCTGTTCAGAGCGGTTCTAACCGTATTCTGAAACTAATGAATAGAAAGTACACGCGCGAATGGTATCTGGACCGTGTGGCAGCCATCAAACGCATCGTTCCCGACTGCGCCATCACCACCGACATCTTTGTAGGCTACCATTCCGAAACGGAAGAAGACCACCAGCAGAGCCTTTCACTCATGAGAGAAGTAGGCTATGCCAGCGCCTTTATGTTCAAATACTCCGAGCGCCCAGGCACATACGCCTCCAAGCACCTTCCCGACGACGTACCAGAAGAAACCAAGATACGCCGTCTCAACGAGATGATAGCCCTTCAGAACGAGCTCTCTGCAGCATCATACAAGGCAGATGTAGGAAAAGAGTTCGACATCCTCGTCGAAAACTACAGCAAGCGTTCCCGCGAACAACTCTGCGGACGCACGGAGCAAAACAAGATGGTAGTCTTTGACAAGGGCAATCACCATATCGGCGAGATTGTCCGCGTCCGCATCACGGGCAGCACCAGCGCAACCCTATTCGGAGAAGAAGTATGATTTTTTAGCGATTTCACCGAAAAAAAAAGCCGGAAAGATGGGAAACATCCTTCCGGCTTTTTCTATTCTTCCGCTGTTGATAAGGTACCGACTCTTTATTCCTCTATCAGTTCAAAATGCTGGAAATCCTTACATGACGTCCAGTCGCCGCCCCATTCAAAGCCAGCTTCCGTAAACAGTCGGAAACAAAGGTCTCCACGGTCTATTTTGTACGGGAACTTCTTCGTGCGGTCACAATACTCTGCTGCCGTGGCAGGCTGGATAAAGCGTGTTCCGTCAGCCCTGTCCTTATAATATGGATTGTAGAGAGTATTGATATCTACAGCCAATCCCCTGGCATGCTTTGAAAGCTTTGTACTGCCAGCGATGGCACGATAGCAGAAACATGACGAGTTGTTATCACGCATCTGTTTCTCGTCATCAGCATCATACACATCAGGCAAGAGCATCCTCTGAATAGGATATTTTGCATCGTACAGCTTACGCAAGATGCTTACCACGCGGTCGGCAATCTCCTTATTGCAAATCATCTCTCCCACGTGTATCTGCTCGTCATAGTCCCAGTGCAGTGCCCTGATATGTCGCAGTACGTCGCGTCCTATGTAGGGATTCTCCTTATAGGTCTTTCCCTGCATACGCTGCCATACACCATCGGGAATAGGCTCTGCGGCAAAACACTTATCCACGCCGCCATATGCCTCTATCATTTCTATACTGACAGTATTTCCTGCCTTCCATTCTTTGAGGACAGTCGTATCAATGTCGTTTTCCTTATCACCACATGCCGTCATTACCGCAAAGCTGCAAAACATGATGGCAAACATCCGAAGATTTAATTTTTTCATCCTGATTGTCTTTTTATGTTTTAAAATTCGGACGCAAAATTATAAAAAACTTCTCAGAATACAAAACCAAGACAATAAATTATAGGATATTTTCATTAAATCTACCTTATTTTTTACCTAATGAACAGCAGCTCGCGATACTTTGGCAGCGGCCAGAGGGAGTCATCGACGATGAGTTCCAGCTTGTCTATCTGATAGCGTATCTCGTCGAACTTCGGCTCCACCTCGTCATGGTATGCTATTGCCTTCTGATGCTCGTCCTCTATCTTGTTAGCCTTCTTACGGGCATTGACAAGTTCTTCCACCATACTTTCTATTGCGCTGGTGCGCTCTGCTATCTCTTCTATGAGTTTGACGTTTCGGGCAGAGAGTTTCTGGGCTTTTTCGGCAGAGAAGATGCCTGTCATGTTCTCAACGTTCTTGAGCAGGGCACTCTGATAGCGCGTTGCGACTGGTATGATATGGTTCATTGAAATGTCGCCCAGGAGCCGTGCCTCTATCTGTATCTTCTTGGTATATGTCTCCCACTTCACCTCGTTGCGTGCCTCGAGCTCCTTCCTTGTCATTACTCCGAGGCTCTCGAACATCTTTATGCTGCTCTCATCGAGATAGCGTTCGAAGATTTTTGGGCACGACTTCTCGACATCAAGTCCGCGCCTCTCTGCCTCTGCCACCCATTCGTCGCTGTATCCGTTGCCGTCGAAGCGTATAGGCTTACAGGTCTTGATGTCCTCGCGCAGCACGTCGATGATGGCATGGAACTTTGCCGTATGCCCGGTGCCTTCGGAATATTCGGGCAGTTTTGAGTATTCAGCTATTTTCTTATCTACACGTTTCTTGAACTCCACCAACGCCTCGGCAACGGCACTGTTGAGGGTTATCATGGCAGAAGCACAGTTAGCCTCGGAGCCAACGGCACGGAACTCGAAGCGGTTGCCGGTGAAGGCAAATGGTGATGTGCGGTTGCGGTCGGTATTGTCGATGAGCAGTTCCGGTATCTCCGGTATGTCCATCTTCATGCCCTGCTTGCCATCCATTGCGAGGATGTCGCCCCTGTCAGCCTTCTCTATATGGTCGAGCAGTTCTGAGAGTTGCTTTCCGAGGAAAGAAGAGATGATAGCTGGTGGTGCCTCGTTGGCACCGAGACGATGCGCATTGGTAGCCGACATGATGCTCGCCTTCAGCAGTCCGTTATGGCGATATACGCCCATGAGGGTCTCTACGATAAAGGTGGCGAAGCGCAGGTTCTGCTCAGGAGTCTTGCCGGGAGCATGCAGTAGTATGCCGTTGTCTGTCGATAGGCTCCAGTTGTTATGCTTGCCAGAGCCGTTGATGCCGGCAAACGGCTTTTCGTGGAGCAATACGCGGAAACCATGCTTGCGTGCCACGCGCTTCATCATAGACATGAGGAGCATGTTATGGTCAACGGCAAGGTTTGTCTCCTCGAAAATCGGTGCCAGCTCAAACTGGTTTGGCGCCACCTCGTTATGGCGTGTCTTGCAAGGGATGCCCAGCTCGAGAGCCACTATCTCCAGTTCGCGCATAAATGCTGCCACGCGCTCCGGTATGCTGCCAAAATAATGGTCGTCCATCTGCTGGTTCTTTGCAGAATCATGTCCCATCAGCGTGCGTCCCGTCAGCAGCAGGTCAGGGCGTGCCGCATACAGTCCTTCGTCAACGAGGAAGTATTCCTGCTCCCATCCGAGGTTAGAGGTGACCTTCTTTACTTCGGGGTCGAAATAATGGCACACCTCCGTTGCTGCCACGTTAACGGCATGCAGCGCACGCAGCAGCGGTGCCTTATAGTCCAGGGACTCGCCACTGTAGGATATGAACACCGTCGGGATGCACAGCGTGTCGTCGATGATAAACACGGGCGACGTAGGGTCCCATGCGGAATATCCGCGCGCCTCGAAGGTAGAGCGTATGCCGCCAGAGGGGAAAGAGCTGGCGTCCGGCTCCTGCTGTACGAGCAGTTTTCCCGAAAACTCCTCTACCATGCCACCCTTGCCGTCGTGCTCTACGAAGGAGTCGTGTTTCTCGGCAGTGCCTTCCGTCAGAGGCTGGAACCAGTGGGTATAGTGCGTCACACCATTCTCCACCGCCCATTGCTTCATGCCGGCAGCCACGGCATCAGCCACCCGGCGGTCCAGGCGAGCACCGTTGTCGATGACATCGACCATTGCGTTATATACATCCATAGGAAGATACTTATACATCTTCTCACGGTTGAACACCTTACGACCAAAATACTCCGAAGGTCTCTCACTGGGTGTTTCTACAACGAGCGGCTTTTTCTTGAAAGCCTCTCCTACTACTTGAAATCTTAATGTTTGCATTGTTGT